>Ga0207678_10000385_pt1 | contig 40115 bp, 40 predicted proteins | sample KBSC63metaG_FD_184319 | JGI IMG/M metagenome (GOLD analysis project Ga0207678, IMG submission 184319) | Corn rhizosphere microbial communities from Kellogg Biological Station, Michigan, USA - KBS C6-3 metaG (SPAdes) (version 2) | ecosystem: Host-associated > Plants > Roots > Rhizosphere > Soil ... | reverse complement strand
TGGTGAATGGAAGGGGCGCGCCGGTCAGGTTCGCCTACCGCCGGCTAAATCCCTCCCCAGTACAGCGCCTTCGGCCATTTATCGTGCTGGACCACGTCGTTGAGCTGCGCCCACAGCGCGTCCACTTCCGCTTGCTCGGGCGGGTCGGGGAGTTCGAGCTCTTCGAGCTCCTCGTCGCTGATGTCGTCGGGCAGCCGCGCCAAGGTCCGGCTCCAGGCCGAATGGACCCTCTTGTTCGCATCCTGCCATGCGGCCGCGGTCAGACGGAGCCAGGACAAGCGCGCGGCCTTGCGCGGATCGGCCGGCTCGTCCGCTTCGAGCAGCGCGCGAAGCGTGTTCATGAAGTGCTTCATTCTTCCTCTCCATCCCAATCGATCGCCGGCAACCCCTCCGCCGCGCGATGCTCGTCGATCGCCCTGCGCATCTCCGCCTTCTTGTCCGGCCCGTAGCCGCACTCGCCGAACGACCAGCCGCTTTCCGCCATGAGGATCATGTCGGGCTTGCGCTGGTTGCTGGTGCGGAACGGCTCGTCGGCCTGGGGCTCGAGCCGCTCGGCAGCGTCCCAGTCGATCGGGAGCTCGGTCAGGATCTCGAAGGCGGCGCGTTTGCCGGGGCTGGCGCTGATCTCCTGGAGGTAGAGGCGGCGGATGCGCAGCAGCTTCGCGGCGATGCTGTCCTTCGCCTCCTCCGCGCGGCGGGCGAGCGAGTCCTCGTCCTCGGGCTCGCCATATTCGTTGAGGGCCTGGCCCTCCGGAGGAAATTCCGCGTCCGCGCTTTGTGCGGGTTTCCGGGTCAAGGTGGGCGCGCGCAAGCTGCCGTTTCCGCCGTGGCGCGATGCTATCACGGCGATCCGGCGCCTCTCGTTAAGAGCGACGGCTCCATCCCATGAGGCGCGAAAGTCGTCGGCGTCAGCAGCCTTGTACAGCTTGTCGATGCCGCTGCGCGCCTTGCCCAGCTCGTCGCAGGCCTTGGTCGGAGATCCGTACCAAGCCAGCCATGCGATAAACATGCGCTGCATGGCGGGGGTCCAACCGTCGGCCTTGACTATCTTTCGAGGCACCGGCTCGAAATCGAGCAGCGCGGCGATCTCGGGATCGGCCTCGAGCTCCTCAAGGGTGGGGATGGAGGTGCCGCTTTCGGGCGCGGCGGGCCCTTCGGATGTGCTCATCCACGAGCGTGGAGCAAATGAAATCCTAATAGGAAAGCGTGAATTGCCGAGCGCAAGAGAGCGATTGCGCAGCAATCGGGAGCTTGTGTCGAAGAGACAATTCACGCTCGGCCGGCGGGTCCGCGGAGCGGAGCCCGTCCGACGTCACGCGATTCACTCGCGTGACGGCCCCTCCACCAGCTTCGCTGGTTCCCCTCCCCGAGAAATCTCGGGGAGGATGGCAGGGGCACAGTTGAGCAACCCCTTCGCCCAACAGCCGTTTAAGCCGCTGACTCCAACGCAACCAATCGACTCTGCAAGAAAGTGGCGTATTCCTAAGACGATGGCTCAGGGGGGTGGAAAGAAGCGCGGGAATGCCGGCGGCGCGCCGTTGATCGCGTCCGAGCGGTTCGAGGGACCGGCGTCGGCGACGCTCGAGCTGTCGCTCGACGAGCTGCTCGCGCAGCCGCTCCCGCGGCACATGCCGGCGGAGATGTTCACCGGGCCGGGGCTGATCGCGCTCGCCGATTTGCTGCCGATGATGACCGCCTTCGTCGACCGCGACGAGGTGGTGCGCTTCATCAACAAGCCGATGGCGGAGTTCCTCGAGCAGCCGCGCCACGAGATGCTCGACCGGCCGGTGCGCGCGATGATGGGCGAGGAGACCTATCGCGAGCGCAAGCCGCTGATCGAGGCGGCGCTGGCTGGCGAGCGGCAGTTCTTCGTCGCCGAGTTCCAGCACCCGAGCCGGGGCAAGGTCGCGGTGCAGGCGCAATATGTGCCGTGGACCGCGCCCGACGGGACGATCTCGGGCCTGGTGATGCTGGTCGACGACATCAGCGAGCGGGTCGTCGCCGAGCGCGCGCTGAAGGAGAGCGAGAAGCGGTTCCGGCGGATCGCGAACCAGGCGCCGGTGCTGATGTGGGTGACGCGGCTCGACCGGACACGCGACTTCGTCAACGACGCCTACATGGAATTTCTCGGGACCGACGACCGCGAGAAGGCGCGGACCTACGACTGGCGGACGGGGATCCATCCCGACGATGTCGAGCGGATCGTCGCGGAATCGGTGGCGGGCGAGGCGAGCCTCCAGACCTTCACCCTGGAGGGGCGGTTCCGGCGCGGGGACGGGAGCTATCGCTGGCTGCGGAGCACGAGCAGCCCGCGGTTCGGGCCGGACGGGGAGCATGTCGGCTTCATCGGGGCGGCCACCGACATCACGCTCGCCAAGGAGGCGGAGCTCGAGCTCAAGTCCCAGGTCGCGGAGCAGACGCGCGAGCTGGCGCTGAGCGAGGCGCGGTTCCGCGCGGTGTTCGACACTGTGCTGGAGGTGCTTGTCCTGATGGAGCCGGACGGCACCGTGGTGGAGCTCAACCGCAAGGAGGCGCCGTGGCGGCACAAGAACCCGCACGACGCGGTGGGCCGGAAGCTGTGGGACGCGCCGACGCTTCAGATGTATCCGCAGCACAAGGCGCTGATGAAGAAGGCGGTGAAGCAGGCCGCCGGCGGCAAGCTGTTCGTTCAGGAGGTGCGGATGGAGCGCGAGGGCGCCCCGACCGCCCACCTCGACGTCTCGGTCCAGCCGGTCCACGGGCCCGACGGCAAGGTCATCTATTTGCTGTTCGAGGCGCGCGACATCACCGACCTGAAGCTCGCCCAGGAGCAGCTCCGCCAGAGCCAGAAGATGGAGGCGCTCGGCCAGCTCACCGGCGGAATCGCGCACGACTTCAACAATCTGCTGACGGTCGTGGTCGGCGGTCTCGACATCATCGCCAAACGCGCGGAGGACGAGAAGCTCAAGCGCTATGCGGAAAATGCGCTCGGGGCCGCCGACCGGGGCGCGCGGCTGACGGCGCAGCTGCTCGCGTTCAGCCGGGTGCAGCGGCTCGAGGTGCGGCCGACCTTCGTGGCGCCGCTGATCCACAACATGCGCCCGCTGCTGAAGAACGTGCTCGGCCCGGGAATCAACAAGGAATATGATCTCGACGAAGCGCTGATGCCGGTGATGGCCGATCCGACCCAGCTCGAGGTCGCGATCCTCAACCTCGCGATCAACGCCCGCGACGCGATGCCCGACGGCGGAGTTCTGACTTTCTCGTCACGGACACTCGATGTGGCGGGCGACGCCGAGCTCGAGGACGGCGAATATGTCCAGCTCTGCATCAGCGACACCGGCACCGGAATGCCGCCCGAGGTCGTCGAGCGCGCCTTCGAGCCGTTCTTCACGACCAAGGAGGTCGGCAAGGGGACCGGCCTCGGGCTGTCGATGGTCTATGGAATGGCCCGCCAGTCCGGCGGCGCGGCGCGGATCGAGAGCCGGCCCGGCGAAGGGACCGCGGTCAAGCTGCTGTTCCGCAAGGCCGAGGGCGATGCGGCGAAGGACGCGGCCGCAACCGCCGATCAGGCGCCGCCCGATGCCGGGATGCAAACCGCCTCGGTGCTCGTGATCGACGACGACCCGGACGTCCGCGCCTTCATAGCCGCCGCGCTCGAGGAACATGGCTATCGCGTGCGCGAGGCCGGCGACGGCAAGGAAGGCCTGGCCGAGATCGAGCGCGACAAGCCGGACCTGGTGATCGTCGATTTCCTGATGCCCGGCCTGTCGGGCGCGGAGGTCGCGCGAAGGATCCGCGCGAAGCTGCCCAAGCAGCCGATCCTGTTCGTCTCCGGCTATAGCGAGACGGACGCGGTCAAGCGCACCGCGCCCGACGCGCCGCTGCTCACCAAGCCGTTCCGCGCCGACGCGCTGGCGAAGGCCGTGCGGGCTGCGCTGACGAACGGCTGAACGCAGCGCGCACTCGCGCGTTGTGAGCGTATGGTTCGTATCGTGACGGCGTCGATCCTGCTCGGCTTCGCAGCCCCGCTGTTCGCGCAAGCAACTCCTGCGAGCCTCAAGACTCCGCCGCCCGCGCTCCAGCTGTTCGAGCGCGACTGGGTGCTGATGCACTGGGCGCTCAAGGGGTTCGACATGAACCGCGACATCCTGCTCCAACCGGACGAGGCGAGCGCGGCTGCCCAGGCGTTCCGCAAGCTCGCCGACGCCGACCGGGACGGGCGCGTCACGCCGGAGGAATATCAAAAAGCGCGCCAGACTATCCTGATGGGTGGCTAGGAGCGGTCGCGGGCGGGCGCCTCACCGGCTCGCTCACTCATTGTGAGTGCAAATTTCAATTTGACCGATCAGGAGCGTGGGCCCAGCGACGGCCGCAAGCCGCCAGTTCGCAGGCGCATCCGCGAGCGGCAGGCGAACCCCGGGTTCGCCTCAACCCCACCGAAGCAGCGATGCGAGGAGATCCCGATGACCGCCGAGGAGCTATTGATCATCCATTCCGACACGCTGGGCACCCCGACCGACCTTTCCGCCGATGCGGTCCGCGACATTTCGGGGGCGCTCAACGCGTTGCTCGCCGACATGTTCGCGCTCTACATCAAGACCAAGAATTTCCACTGGCACGTGTCGGGGTCCCACTTCCGCGATTTCCACCTGCTGCTCGACGAGCAGGCGGATCAGATTTTCGCGACCACCGACCCGATCGCCGAGCGGGTGCGCAAGATCGGCGGGACGACGCTCCGTTCGATCGGACAGATCGCCGCGCAAAAGAGGCTGCTCGACAATGACGCGGAGTTCGTCACTCCGCTCGACATGCTCGCCGAGCTTCGCGAGGACAACAAGCAGCTCACCGCCGAGATGCGGCGCACGCACGCCTTGTGCGACGACCATAAGGACGTCGCGACGGCGAGCCTGCTCGAGGTGTGGATCGACGAGTCCGAGCGCCGGACCTGGTTCCTGTTCGAAGCGACGCGAAGGGCGGAGCCCTGACAGAAGCTGGCGCTACCGGGGGAACTCAGGGACAGTCCCTTTTGACTCCGTCATGAGGAGGGACTGTCCCTGACCAGGGGCCGGCCGCTCCGGAGCGCTCCCTCGATCGCCTCCTCATTGTCCGCGGATTCGAGCCCCTCGAGCAGATAAGCCCGCCAGTTCCGGATGAACGGCGCGAGCGCCGCGGCGTCGGTCAATGCGTCGATGCCGGCGCCGACATGCGTCCTGGCGCTCGACCAGCGCCACTCCTCGGCGCTTGGGGCGAGGCCTGCCTTGACCGGGTTGTTCTCGATATAGCGCACCGCCACGAGAAGGTGCGCCTCGTCCATCGGGTAACTGCGAAAGCGATCCTGGAAAAGGTGGCCCGTCAGCCCGTCGCGGCCATTGATTCGTTGGGCGTACCGGGTGTGAACGCTACTCATCACGGAGCGGAGGCCGCTCGCGGTCGCCGGCTTCAGGACGAGGTGGACATGGTTCGGCATGAGGCACCAGGCCAAGCAGCGCACCCGGTGGGCGGCGCAGGCTTCGGCCAGCATCTCGACATACCGGCGGGCGTCGGCGTGGCTGAAGAAGATTCGCTGCTGACGATTCCCCCGCTGAACCACGTGGTGCGGCACATCGGGGACGACGATTCGGGCTGCTCGGGGCACGGCGTTTCCATCGGCTTGAGGGGACAGTCCCTCGGGTTGAGAAACAGTCCCTGACGTGGGCCGAGCGCGCCGAGCTTAGCGCAAAATCGATCGAGAGGGACAGTCCCTCCGCGGAGGGACTGTCCCTTACCCGTTGCTTCCCTGCATGGCATCGACCAGGGCCTGTGACAGCGTGGCGAGCCGGTAGGGCTTCAGGATCACGGGCCGGCCGCCGCTGCCGGATTGCGCGATTTCCTGGCTGTAGCCGGTGGCGAGGATCACCGGCAGGCCGGGCTTTTCCGCGGCGAGCTGCTCGGACAGCCTGAGGCCCCCCATGCCCGGCATGACGACGTCGCTGAACACCACGTCAAAGTCATGGGCGCGGGTGAGCTCGAGCGCTTCCTCGCCGGACGTGGCGAGCGTGACCGAATGGCCGAGCTCGGTGAGCAAGGTCTCGGCGAAATGGCCAACATCCTCATTGTCCTCGACGACCAGGATCTCGGCGCGCGGCTGCTCCGGGATCTCGGGCTCGTCGCCCCTGGCCTCGGCGAAGGCCGTGCCGTGGCTGCACGGCAGCAGCAAGGTCACCGTGGTCCCCTTGCCGCGGTCGGTCTCGACCAGCACGTCGCCGCCCGACTGCGTCGCGAAGCCATAGACCTGGCTGAGGCCGAGACCGGTGCCGTGCCCTGTCTTCTTGGTGGTGAAGAAGGGTTCGAAGATCCGGCTCGCCGTATCGGGGTCCATCCCGCTGCCCGTGTCGCTGATCGCGACCGCGGCCATGCTTTCGCCCGAGCCCGAAGGCACGGTCGAGACCGCGATCCGGAGCGTCCCGCCGTCGGCCATCGCGTCGCGCGCGTTCGAGGCGACGTTGAGGATCGCCGACTGGAGCTGGTTGCGGTCGACGGTGACCGGGCAGGTCCCCTCGAAGCTCGTTTCGATCCGGATTCGCTCGCCCATGGTCCGGTCGAGGAGGTCGGTCATTCCGGCGACGAGGGCGGAGAGGTCGATCAGCTCGGGCTTGAGCGGCTGGCGGCGGGCGAAGGCGAGCAGCTGCGAGGTCAGGACCGCGGCATTCTCAGACGCCTGGACGATCGCCCGGGCGAAGCGCTTGCGGCGGTCCTCGGCGAGCTCGTCGCGGGTGAGGATATCGGCCGATCCCTGGATGACGGTCAGCAGATTGTTGAAGTCGTGCGCGATGCCGCCGGTCAGCTGGCCGAGCGCCTGCATCTTCTGGCTCTGGCGGAGCTGGTCCTCGGCCTTTGCGCGCTCCTCGATCTGCTCGGCGAGCAGCTCGTTGGACTGGCTCAGCGCCTCGGCGCGCTCGCTGAGCTCGCGGTTGGCCCGGCGCAGCGCGGTCTGGGCGAGCCCGAGCGTTGCGATGACGAGCGCCGCCATGACCGCGAGCGCGCCCATGACCACGTAGCGGGTGAGGCGGCGTGAGACGGCCTCCCGCTCGACCTCGTAAACCGCGGTCCCGATACGCTGCCCGGCGCTCGTGACCGGGACCGCGACGCGGTAGCTGCTTCCCGGCGGCGGCGGCAATTTGGCGAGGTCGAGCCGGGCGCGGCCGCGCGACGGATCGTAGGCGCCCAGCACGTGGCCGGCGCGGTCGAACACGCCGACGTAGCGGACCTGGGGATTGACCCGGAAAGCGTCCACCGACTGCTGGCTCGCGACCGGGTCGCCGAAATCGACGGCCGCGGTGACCGATCCCGCAAGCACTTGCGCCGCGACCATCGCCTGCCGGTCGCGCGAGGCGCGGAACGTCACCTCATTCTGCAAGATGATCCCGAAGCCGGCGACGAGGATGAGCACGGCGACGACGAAGATGGTGGCCGGGGCGGTCCGCCATCCACCGCGCCAGAAGCCGAAAGCCTTCACCGCTGATTCACCCCGACGGCGAGCGCGAGCAGGCGCGAGCTGATGGTCAGCCCGCGCGCCTGCGCCTGGGCATTGTCGATATAGAAGCGCACCCTGCCGCCGATGATCGCAAAATGGATGACCCCGCGCTGCGAGCTGGTTCGCGAATCGGTGACCGTGAGGATCGGCTGGCGGCCGAGCGCGGCGAGCGTCTCGCCGGTATGGCTGCCGTCGACGAAGGCGATTGCGCAGACGGATGCGCCGTTGGCGGACGAAAGGCGCTTCACCACAAGCGAACGGCCGTCGACCGACTGGCTTGCCGCGGCCTGGTCGAGGGCGTTCCCGAACGGATCGTCGCCGATGACGCAGATCGCGAGCGGGCCGCTCCCCACCGCCGGCGGCGGCCAGGTCACGTAGCGGGCGAACTTCGGAATGAAGGCGGCCTTGACCGCGGTATCGCTGATCTCGGCATGCGCGGCGCCGGCGGCGAGCAATGCCGCGCAGATCGCGCCGAGCAGGAACGAGGCGCGCAGCCAGCTCAAAAGCGCAGCCGGGTCCCTGCGTAGAGGCTGCGCTTGATCAGCTGCGCCGAGCCGTCGCCGTTTTCGAGGTGGGTCCGGTGCAGCAGGTTGCGCGCGGCGACGAACAGCTCGATTCGTTCGCTGAGGTCGTAGCCGAGCCTTCCGCCGGTCTCCACGTAGCCCGGCACGTCGGGGGGAAGGTCGAGCGGGCCGACGCTGCGCACGTCGAGCGTGAGCCTGAGCCTGGGCGTCAAGTCCATGTCCGAGCTTCCGACGAACTGCCATTTCGGATCGGCGCCGAGCGAGTTGCGCGGAAACAGATCGACCCGGCCGTCGATCAGCTCGAAATTGTTGTGCAGGTGCGACGCTCCGAGCGAGAGCCGCCACCAGGGCGTCACCTGCGCCTTGCCCCATGCCTCGATTCCGTAGCTCGTTCCCTTGCGCCCGTTGAGAAGCTCGATCGGATTTCCGGGCAGGTCCGTGACCTCGGTGGTCCGCACGTCGGTGTAACGGTTGTAGAAGAGGTTGACCGAAAAGCTGAGCCAGCCCGACGGCTCGCCCCGATAGCCCGCCTCGAACGCCGTCACCTTTTCGCTGTCGAACTCGGTCGAAGGCGCGACGAAGGGCAGGAACTGCAGCTCGCGGTCGATCCGCGACGGGGTCCGGACGGCGCGCGACACGGCCGCCCAGAAGAGGCTGCGCTCGTTGGGCTGGTAGGCGAGGCGGAGGTTCGGGAGAAGTTGCCAGCCCACGAAGCTCGACTTTTCGAGCTTCACGCCCGCGATGACCGACAGCTCGCGCGTGAGGTTGAAGCGGTCCTGAGCGAAGACGTTATAGACCCACAGGGTCTTGCTTTCGGGATCGAGCTCGAACGGGTTGAGGTTGTTGACGAAGCGGTCCTTGGTCCGGCGTGCGCCCACCCCGGCGACGATTTCGTGCGCGCCCGTGTCGAGATTGAGCTGCGCTTCATTGTCGAAGGTTGCCAGCCTGCTTTTCACCAGCGTCACGTCGGTGCTGTACCAATCGTAGTAGCTCTGAAGCTGGAAAGACGCCTTCGGCCCGATCACGTGCGTCCAGCGGCCGAGGATGTTGTGCGCGTTGGCGTGATCGCCCGCGAGGAGCTTGTCGGTCGCGTGGAAAATGTCGCCCTGAACCGTGAAATTGTCGCGCCCGGCGCCGAAGTCCGAGCGGAATCCGCCCTGCCATGAGCGGTAGGAATCGTCGCCGCGAGGCCCGAAGGCGGACGGCAGCCCCTCGCGGTCGTCGTAATTTGCATAGACCCGCATCGCGCCCGCCGGACCAAGCGAGAAGCCGTAGCGCGCAGCGGCGGTGCGCTCGAGCGGGCCGGCCGTGCCGCGGGCCAATGCCCCGATCGTGTCCTGCGCATTCTTCGTCGTGACGTTGACCACGCCGTTGACCGCGTTCGGACCGTAGAGCGTGCCTCCGGGCCCGCTGATGACCTCGATCTGCTGGAGGTCTTCGAGCAAGGGCTGGTGAAGGTTCCAGATCACATTGTCGGCGAGCGGGGTGTAGATCGAACGCCCGTCGATCAGCACCAGCAGCTTGTTGCCGGCCTGGATTCCGTTGAAGCCGCGCGCGGCGATCGAATATTGGCTGGCGTCGACCTGCTGGACGTTGAGATTGGGCGCGAGGCGCAGCGCTTCGGGAAGCGACGTAACTCCGCTGTCCTCGATATCCTGCTGGGTTATGACGTAGAGCGCGGCCGGGGCGCGGCTCAGCGGCTCCGCCTGCTTGGAGGCCGATGTGACCTTGATCTGCGCAAGCTGCTCGATCGAGAGGCTCGCAAGGTCAGGCTGCTCTTCGGCATTGGCGCGGCCGTTCCAGAAGAGGATCGAGCCAATCGCAACCGCGACCCCTGTCCGCATTGTCGTTCCTACTCGCCGGTGGGCCCCCCGCCGGTTGCACGGTCATCGATGATGGGTCGGGGGCGGTCAAGTCAATGAATGTGGCATGCGCCTGATTAACGAAGGTTTATGTCCCCAGGAGATCGGCCGCACGCATCGCGAGCTCGGTCCGGTTGTCGACCCCGAGCTTGTCGAAGATGGCGTGGAGATAGACCTTCACGGTCCCTTCGGTGACTCCGAGCTGAGCGGCGATGTCGCGGTTGCGAAGGCCCTGCCGGACGAGGTCGATCAGCTCGCGCTCACGCGGCGTGAGCGACGGCGCGCGGGATGCCCGGTCCTTCACCTGGCGGGTCCGCTCCTCGATCTCGGGATCGATCCAGCGCTCGCCCCTGCGCACCTGCTCCATGCATTCGAGCAGCAGCGCCGGGTCCGAAGTCTTGAGCACCATCCCTTCGGGGCCGAGCTTGTCGGCGGTAAGGATCTGCGTGTCGTCCATCCCGGCGGTGAGCAGGATGACCGCGGGCGCCCGGCGCGTCGCCCGGAGCTGGCGGAGAACGTCGAGCCCGCCGCCGTCGGGCATGTTGACGTCGAGCAGCAACAGGTGCGGCTTGAGACGCTGGACCTGGCTCAGCGTGTCGGCGCCGCCGCGGGCGCGGCCGACGAGCTCATAGTCGCTGCCGCGAAGAAGGACCTCAAGGGCGGCCGCGATCATCGGGTGGTCGTCGGCAAGAAGGACGCGCATCATACGGGAACTCCGGTCAGTGGAAGCGTGATCAGGATCGTGGTGCGGCCCGGCTCCGATTTCAGGGCCAGAGAGCCGTTTGCGCGGTCGATGCGCTCCTTGAGCGACCATGGCTCGACCGGAGACCCGTTGGCGGGGCCGAACCCCGAGCCGTTGTCCAGGACTCGAAGACGCAGATGCTCGTCTTCTATCCCGACCTCGACGTCGATCCGGCTGGCGCCGCCGTGCCTGACGGCATTGGCGACGGCTTCGCGGAGCAGCTGCTGAAGGTCGAGCTGAAGTCGGATCGGGATCGAGGCGTCGCCCTTGGTCGCCTCAACGCTGCAATCGACCGCCCATTGCTGACTGAGGCGCCGGCCGAGCGACTTGAGCTCCTCGACCGCCTCGGCGAGCTCGAGCTCGCGGTCGCGCCGAAGCGCGGAGACGAAGGTGCGGATCTCCCCCTGCTCCTCGATCAGCAAGCGCTTGAGCTCCTTCAGGTCCGAATCCACCTGTCCCCCCGAGCGCGCGCCGCGCATCATTGCCTCCACCCGGAACGTCGCCCCGGCGAGGAACTGGACCACACTATCGTGGACGTCGCGCGCAAGCGAGAGGCGAGTGCGCACGGCGGCGCCCTCCTCGATCGCCGACATCAGCGCATCGCGTTCGAGCACCGCGCCCGCGACCCGGCCAAGCTCCGCGCCGAGCTCGAGGAAATCGACCGAAAGCTCGACGACGTCCCACAGCACGAGCCAGCCGCGCTGGGTTCCGGTGCGAACCTCGGCGATCAGTCCCTCGGCGGCTCCGAGCTCGCGAAGCGCTTCACGGTCGAGCCGCTTCGAGGCGGGAGTGAAACGGTACCAGCCGTCGGTGCCCCTGTTGAGCGAGCGGTTCCGCTTCAGCGCGAAGAGTGCGACCGGAACCGGTTCCAGCATCAGCGGCCGGTCGAACCTCACGGGACGCGCATCGCCCTCGCCGATGTGCAGGCCGGCGAACCGCGATTCATCCTGCGAGCCGACGATCAGCGCGCCCGAGCTTGCGTCCACCGCCTCCATCGCAAGATCGAGCGCCTGGACAATCGGCTCCTCGTCGCGGCCGAGGCGGCGGTCCAGCTCGTCGACCCCGAAGAACAGCCGCGTGAACTGCTGGTGCATCCCGAACCAGATGAGCACGGCCGAGAGGATCAGGAGGTGCCCGCTGCGGACGATGAAGCGCTGCAGCTCGAACACCTGACTTCCGGCAAGATAGAGTCCCGCCGCCTGGTAGAGGAGGACCAGCGCGGTCGCGGTCAGCGCCGTTTCGCGCCATCCCCAGCGGAGCGCGGCGGACAAGAGCGGGAGGATGAAGAAGAGGAAGAAGGGACTGGTGTAGCCGTCGGTCGAAAAGACGATCGCGGTAAAGACGGCCATGTCGACCACATGGAGCGGCAAGGCGAGCCGCGCGTCCAGCCACCAGTTGCGCCACGTCAGCGCGGCGACGGCCGCGGCCGCGAGGACATAGGCGAGGAGTGCGGCATAGGGCGTGGCTACGCTCTGCGCCGGCTGGCTGTGGTCGAGCCAGATCGAGACGAGGAAGAGCAGCGCAAGCATTGCGCGGCCGAGCGAAATGACCCGCCCGCGCTGATATTTGAACAGGCTCTGGAGACTAGACAGGGTCAGGGCAGGCTCCCCCCGAGCGAAGCGCCGGAATGGAGCTTAGACCTAAGCGCGCGCGGGCGATAGCCGCGCGAAGCGCGAGATTTAGGGTCCTAGCCCGCCATCCGTTTCGCGCCGAGCCCGAGCGCCATCTGGTTCGCCCGCTCGTAGGGAAGCGGCTTGCCGAACAGATAGCCCTGGATCGTGTCGCAGCCGAGATCGCGCATCCGCTCGAAATCCTCGGCCGTTTCGACGCCCTCGGCGGTGACAGACATCCGGAAGCTCTTGGCGAGCTGGACGATCGACTGGATGATGGCGACGTTTTCCGGGCGCGTGCCGGCTTCGCGGACGAAGCTGCCGTCGATCTTGAGCTTGTGGAACACGGCCTTGTTCAGATAGCCGATCGACGAATAGCCCGTTCCGAAGTCGTCGAGCGCGATCCCGACGCCGAGCGCGCGCAGGCGCTTCAGGACGTCGAGCGTCGAGCCGTTGTCGCCGAGGAACACGCCCTCGGTCACCTCGAGCTCGATGCGGTTGCCCGGAAGCTTGTAGCGCGACAGGCACTCGCTGACGATGTTGGGGAGGGCCGGAAGAACGATCTGCTTGGGGCTGATGTTGAGCGCGACGCTGATCGGCTCGGGCCAGCTGGCCGCTGCACGGCAGGCTTCGTCGATCACCCACTCGCCGATCGCGGGCATCAGCCCGGATTCCTCCGCGACGGGGATGAAGACGTTGGGCGGCACGAAGCCGCGCTTCGGATGGTTCCACCGGATCAAGGCCTCGAACCCGATCAGCTTCTGGGTCTTGGCGTTGATCAGCGGCTGGAAGACGAGGTGGAACTGCTTGGAGGCGATCGCGCTCCTGAGGTCGCCCTCAAGGCGGATGCGATCCTCCTGCTCCGACTGCAGCTCGGACGAGAAATAGCGCGCGCAGCCGCGGCCGGCGTCCTTCGCCTGGTAGAGTGCGAGGTCCGCCTTGAGGATCAAATCGTCGACGGTCGCGCCGTCGATCGGGCCGAACGCGCAGCCGATCGAAACCCCGATCCGGATCTCGGTCTGGTCGATCAGATAGGGCTCGGCGATCGATGCGATGATTCGGTCGGCGAGCTTCTCGACGTTGCGGCGGCTCTGCCCGTCGGTGACGACGATCGCGAACTCGTCGCCGCCCATGCGGCCGACATGGCCGTCGGCGCCGACCTCGTCGACCAGCCTTTTGGCGACCGCGCGGAGCACCGCGTCGCCCTTCGGGTGCCCGAACGTGTCGTTGACCGGCTTGAACCCGTCGAGGTCGAGGAACATGATCGCGCAGGGGACATTGCCTGTGGTCGCCGCGCGGAGCGCTTCGCCGAGCAGCTGGCGGACACGGCCGCGGTTGGGAAGGCCCGAGAGGACGTCGACGTTGGCGAGGTGCGTCAGCCGCTCCTGCGTCTGCCGGATCTCGGTGATGTCGGAGCCGACCCCGCGGAATCCTTCGAAGCGGCCCGCAGTGTCGACGATCGGGTCGCCGGCGATCGAGATCCAGCGCGCGCCGCGCGGGGTCTTGAGCTCGATCTCGAGCGCATTGAAGAGTTTCTTCTCGAGCAGGACGCGCCCGAGCTCCGCATGGCCGCCCAGAAGCGAGGGGAGCGAGTGGCCGATGACCTGGCTTGCCGGCTTGCCGAGCAAGGCGCTCATGCGCGAGCTGACGTAGGTTACGCGATTGTCGGCGTCGACCTGCCACAGCCAGCCGACCCCGCGATGCTCATATTCCTGGAGGAGCAGGCTCGCGCTCTCGCTCTGGCTTCCGACATCGGCATTGGTCTTGATCTGGTGAAACGCCCAGCGCGCGACCGTCAGGACGCCGAAGATCGACACTCCGAGCGTGAACACGATCGACAGCATGTGCGGGAAGGGCACGGTGTGGCGCCCGAGCAGGAGCGCACCCCCGACGCCGCCGGTGAAGGCGATCATCCACGCCGTCGCGCAGGGCGGGATGACGACGAGGCCGAGCGCGCCGACCCCGAGGCCGGCCATGATCGAGGCGGCGATGACCTGCGTTCCGGGATCGGAATGCGGGAAAAGATAGAGCGGAAGGCTGACCCAGACGAGCGCGCGGAAGACGACCTCGCCCACCATCGTCCACATCGGGACGCGCCGGCCGGAGCGGCCGACGCAGGTGATCGACTGCATCCGGGCGAGCTGCATCGCGCCGAGATTGACCACACCGACCGCTCCGACCCAGGGCAAAACCCAGGTCGGCGGGGCCGATTTCCAGAAGGTTGCCGCCATCATCAGCGCAGCGACGATATTCGCCGCCGCGAAGAACGGCGCGAGGTGCGCGCGCGAAAGCAGCTGCACGTCGCGCAGCGGCGATCCTTCCGATTCGACTTCGCTGGACGCCAGGCCGGCTGACTCGCCGCCGGGAAGTCGAGCTGAAATCAAACGCTTATAGCGATCTGGAGCTTCGTACATCCGCCCGTCGTTCCTGGTCCGAGCGCGGGATTAGACAAAGAGAGTTGAAGCACCGTTAAGGGCTGGCAGCATGGCAATGGTTCGCCGGCCCCTCTATATGCGGGCGGATGGCGACCGACAGCGCGACCCTAGAGCGGCGGGTAACGGCCCCTCGGCGCGCCGCCGATGCCCCCAAGATCCACTCACCCGCGGAGCCGATCGCGCGCGGAATGGGGCTCGACCGCCCCTTCTTCGACGACAAGAACCGCGCCTTCTGGATCCTCCAGACGATCGGCTGGACCGGCTATTTCTTCTTAAGGACCCTGTCCGGCTTCGCGAACAGCATGGGGTGGATGCTCCTCGTCCACACCTTGCTGCTGACCGCGACCGGCTATTCTCTGACCTTGCTCCTGGCCTCGCTGTTCCGGCGCCTGATCAAGATGACGCCGGTGTGGACGCTCCTGCTCTCACTCGGCGCGGTGGTGCTGGCGTCCGGCATCTTCTCCGCGATCGAGACCTGGAGCTACGCGACATTCCTGAAGCCCGGAGCGCGCCCGGTCGGGATCGAATATTTCGGCGCGATCATCCTCGACTTCTCGCTGCTCGCCGCCTGGACGGCGCTCTATTACGGAATCAACTATTTCCTTCTCCTCGAGGACCAGATCCGCCAGCGCGAGAAGCTGGAGGGCGCGGCGTCCTCGGCGCAGCTGGCGATGCTGCGCTACCAGCTCAACCCGCACTTCCTGTTCAACACGCTCAATTCGATCTCGACGCTGGTGCTTCTGAAGCAGACCGAGCGGGCGAACGCGATGCTCGCGCGCCTCTCGTCCTTCCTTCGCTACACGCTCGCCAACGAGCCTACGGCGAAGGTGACCCTGGCGCAGGAGGTGGAAACGCTGAAGCTCTACCTCGAAATCGAGAAGATGCGCTTCGAGGACCGGCTTCGGCCGCACTTCAAGATCGAATCCGAGACGATCGGGGCCCGGCTCCCCTCCCTCCTGCTCCAGCCGTTGATCGAGAACGCGATCAAATATGCGGTCACTCCGGCCGAAAACGGCGCCGACATCTGGATCACGGCATGCCGCGAAGGCCAGGCGGTGCGCCTCGAAGTGGCCGACAACGGCACTGGCGAGGGCACGGACATTGCCGCGAGTCCGTCGACCGGCGTCGGTCTGGCGAACATTCGGGACAGGCTGTCGCAGGCCTATGGCGGCGCGCACCGGTTCCAGACGAGACAGAACGAGCGCGGGGGCTTTAGCGTTATTCTGGAAATTCCCTTCGAAACCGGAGAAACGAGCTGATGACCATCCGGACCATATTGGTCGACGACGAACCGCTGGCGACGCAAGGCCTGCAGCTGAGGCTGCAGGCGTTCGACGACATCGAGGTCGTCGCCACCGCGGCCAACGGGCGCGAGGCCATCCGCCAGATCAAGACCCACAAGCCGGACCTGGTCTTCCTCGACATCCAGATGCCGGGATTCGACGGATTTTCCGTGATCCAGGGGCTGATGGACGTCGAGCTTCCGTTGTTCGTCTTCGTCACCGCTTATGGCGACCATGCGCTCCGCGCGTTCGATGCGCAGGCGGTCGACTATCTGATGAAGCCGGTCGACGAGGACCGGCTCGCCGCGACCATGGACCGCGTGCGCCAGCGGCTTCAGGAACGGCGCAGCGCGGACGAGGCCGAGCGGCTGAAGGAAGTGCTGGCCGAGCATGCGCCCGAGGCGGCCGAGGAGCTGGCCGAGGCAACGCCCGACCAGACTCCAGCGGCGAACCGCTACGAGAAGATGATCAACATCAAGGACCAGGGGCAGATTTTCCGGGTCGACGTCGACACCATCGAGCGCATCGACGCCGCGGGCGACTACATGTGCATCCAGACCGGCGACAACACGCTGATCCTTCGCGAGACGATGAAGGACCTCGAGAAGAGGCTCGACCCGCGGCGCTTCCAGCGGGTCCACCGCTCGACCATCGTCAACCTCGATCTGGTGCGGCAGGTGAAGCCGCACACCAACGGCGAGTGCTTCCTGGTGCTCGATTCCGGAGCGCAGGTGAAGGTCTCGCGCTCGTACCGCGATGTCGTCGCGCGCTTCGTCCACTAGGGCCCCCGCGGACGGCGTGAAGCCGGGGCTCGCGGGGCGGCGCATCCTCGTGGTCGAGGATTCGCCCGTGGTCGGGCCGTTCACGGTCGACATTCTCGCCGATCTCGGGTGCGAGGTGGTGGGACCCGCGCCCAACATGGCAGCGGCGCGCGCGCTGGCCGACGCCGCCGCCTTCGACGCTGCGCTGATGGACGTCCACATCCGCGGCGAGCGCGTGTTCCCGCTGTGCGAGATGCTCGATTCGAAGGGCATCCCGTTCGTGCTCACCAGCGGCTATGCCGACTGGCACATGCCGGAGAAGTGGGACGACCGTCCGCGGCTGCAAAAGCCCTATACGGTGGACCAGGTCGCCGAAGCGCTGGGCGGCCTGCTCGCCTGACTACATCTCGTTGTTGGTCGTCGTCCCGGCGGGCGTGCCCATGTTCTGGTCTCCGCCCGTCACCGATCCGCCCGAAGCGATCTGCTGCTGAACGGCCTGGGTCAGCTGCGGGCTCGTCGTGGTGGCGGTGCAGCCCGCCTGGCCGCTCGCGATGCTCGCCGCGAGCGCATCCACCGAAACTCCGCAGACGCTGGCGGCGACTGCGATCGGCACCTGCGCGGTGACCGGGATATTGTCGCGGTTGACCTGGAGCGAGACCGACAGATCGTTGAGGACGTTCTGAAGGTTGACGTTCACCAGCGTCGGGATGCTGGCCCCGCTGCCTCCGCTTCCTCCGTCCGTGGTCGACGGGGTCCCGGCGTTGACTTCGCCGGCAGTCGCGGGGGCTGGAGGCTCGGTCGTCTTGCAGGCGGCAAGGCCGAGCGCGGCGACGGCTGCGGTCGCCCAAATCGCGGTACGTACGGTCATTGGATCACTCCTGTTCGAGCTGAATTTATTGCGGGGTCGACTCCTGCGGGCTCGTCGGGTCGGTCGTTTGCGGCGTGGTCGGAGCAGGCTGCGTGGTGGTGGGCGGGGTGGTCGTCGCCGGACTGGTGGTCCCTGTGGTGGTCTGCGCGCCTCCGCCGACCGAGCCGTTGGCCGCCAGCTGCTCCTGGATATATTGTTTGAGCTCGGGCGAGATGCTGTTCGCGGTGCAGCCCTGGCTCGACCCGCCGCCGGCGCCGATCGACAGCACGTTGATCGACACGCCGCAGACGTTCGCCGCGATGTTGATCGGGATCTGCGCGTTGATCGGGATATTCGCCTTGTCGATCTTGAGGTCGAGCGAGAGGTCGTTGAGCACGTTCGACAGGTTGACGTTGACCAGCGAGGGTACGCTGGAGACGCCGTCGGCGACGGCCGAGCCGGCGCTCTTGACGCCGTCGACAGCCGTCGATGCCGTCTTGCAAGCGGATAGCGGAAGCAGCGCGATGAGCACTGCGGGGATGATGGCGTTACGCATGGCACGGTCCCTCTGTTGCCCGCTCGTAACGCCGGAAAACGGGGGATTGTTTCAGCGGGGCGTCACAGGCTCAGCGACAGTCCGAAGTAGGCGATATTGTCGCTCGTATCCGGCCCGCCGCGGACGAAGCCGTGCTGGTTCATATAGCCCGCTTCGCCGGTCAGGGTCTTCGTCAGCGGGGTGGATACGGTGACGAGGTTACGCACCCGGTCGAGCCCGGACTGCTTCTGGAAGGGCGTCGTGTTGAGGTTGAAGAACGGCTCGGTGCTGATATTGAGCGCGGTCTTTCCGGCGATCGGAAGCGAATATTTGAGATAGGGCCGGAAGCGCCATCCGGTGCCGTCCACGCCGTTGCGCCAGCGCTGCTCGAGGCGGGCGCGGGCGTTGAGCTTGCCCTTCCCGATCCTGGCGATCCCGTCGAACGTCACCTGCTCGCGCGCCCGGTGCTCCATCACGGTGAAGTCGCCGCCCGAATATTGCGGATCGTGCGTGTAGCCCGCCCAGAGGGTCACGACCTTGTTGAGGCGATAGCCGAGGAGGGTGTTGGATTCGACCTCGTAGAGGCCGTGCCGATTGTCGCTCCAGCGGCCGGTGAGCTCTTCCTGGATGCGCCAGCGATCGTTGAGCTTCACAGTGACCGAGCCGTTGGCCCAGATCTGCGAGTCCGAGGTGGCGGCCCGGGCAGGCGCCGCGATTGCGGCCGCTGCGACCATGAGAGCCAGACCGGTAGCGCCAAATTTCATTTTCTTGCCTCATCAAAGGGAGCTTCGTTGGAACCGGGATTATGCCGGCCGAGCGGCGCGCCGATTGCAGGCACGCTGCACTTTTGTGACTCAATCGGAACCTTCGACGAGCCGCTCGCCGGTCGCGGCATAGTAGACCATCTCGGCGATGTTGGTGGCGTGGTCGCCGATCCGCTCGAGGTTCTTGGCGACGAACAGCAGGGTCGTCGAAGGGCCGATATTCTGCGGATCCTCCATCATGTAGGTGAGAAGCGTGCGGAAGATGCTCTCGTAGAAATCGTCGAGCGCGTCATCGCGCTTGCACACGGCCCGGGCCTTCGCCGGATCGCGATCGACGAAGGCGATGAGCACGTCATGGACCATGCCCGAGGCGATCGTGGCCATTTCCGGAAGCAGCGACAGCGGTTCGATCTCGTGGTGCTTCTTCGGAAGCCGCCGGACCCGGCGGGCGATGTTCTTGGCATAGTCGCCGATGCGCTCGACGACGCCGGCGATCTTCAGCGCGGCGATCGCTTCCCTGAGATCGTCGGCCATCGGCGCGCGGAGAGCGATCAGTTCGACGACGCGGCGCTCGGCCTCGGTCTCGAGCTCGTCGAGCTGGAGGTCCGCTTCCACGAGCTGCTCCGCCGCGACCTTGTCGCGCTCCAGCAGGCAGCGCATCGATTCCTCGATTGCCGCTTCGGCGAAGGAGCCCATGTCGGTGATCAGCGCCCTCAGGTCGGCGAGGTCCCGGTCGAACGCCTTGAGCGTATGTCCGTGCGGTTGCTGCATGTTTTGCTCCGTCAGCCGAACCGGCCGGTGATGTAATCCTGCGTCCGTTCGACGCGCGGGTTGGTGAAGATCTGCGAGGTCGGGCCATCCTCGATCAGCTCGCCGAGGTGGAAGAATGCGGTGCGCTGCGACACGCGCGCGGTCTGCTGCATGTTGTGGGTGACGATGACGATGGTGAATTGCCGGCGAAGCTCGTGGATCAGCTCCTCGATCTTCGCGGTCGAGATCGGGTCGAGCGCCGAGGTCGGCTCGTCGAGGAGGATGATCTCGGGTCGGACCGCCAGCGTGCGGGCGATGCACAGCCGCTGCTGCTGCCCGCCGGAAAGCGATAGCGCGCTGGTGTCGAGCTTGTCCTTGACCTCGTCCCACAGCGCCGCCTGGCGAAGCGCATCTTCGATCCGGTCCGCGAGCGCGCCCTTCGGAAGCCGCTCGTAATAAGAGAGGGCGAAGGCGACGTTCTTGCGGATGCTGGTCGCAAACGGCGTCGGCTTCTGGAACACCATCCCGACACAGCGGCGCAACTCAGACAACGGATAGCGCGGGTCGAGCACGTTGCGGCCGTCGATCATCACTTCGCCATGGGCGCGCTGGTCCGGGTAAAGCTCGTAGATGCGGTTGATCGTGCGCAGCAGCGTCGACTTGCCGCAGCCCGACGGACCGATGATCGCCGTGACGGCATTGGCCGGGACCGAAAGATCCACGCCGCTCAGCGCGCGCGTCTTGCCGTAGAAGAAATCGAGGCCGCGGACCTCGATCTTCGCTGGAGCGGTGGAGAGCGCCGCTTCATCCGCGCGGCGGTCGAGCAGTTCGATCATTGGCTTCCCTTCCGGGCGAAGAACCGGACGATGAGGTTCAGCCCGAGCACGAACAGGGTGAGGACGAGCGCTCCGGCCCAGGCGAGCGCGTGCCATTCGTCGTAGGGGCTCATCGCATATTGGAAGATGACGACGGGCACGTTGGCGAGCGGCTGGGCGATGCTGGCGCTCCAGAACTGGTTGTTGAGCGCGGTGAAGAGGAGCGGCGCGGTTTCGCCCGCAATTCGAGCGAGACCAAGCAGGATGCCGGTGACGATTCCGCTGAGCGCGGCCTTGTAGATGATGCGCGAGGTCACGCGCCAGGCGGGCAGGCCGAGCGCGAAGGCCGCTTCGCGCATTTGATTGGGGACGAGGCGGAGCGATTCATCGGTGGTCCTCACCACGATCGGCAGGAGGATCATCGCGAGGGCGAGCGCTCCCGCGAAGCCCGAGAAGTGGCCGGAGGGACGGACGACCAGCTCGTAAACGAACAGGCCGATGACGATCGAGGGCGCGCTCAGCAGGATGTCGTTGATGAAGCTGACCGCGGCGGCGAGGCGGGAGTGGCGCCCGTGCTCGGCAAGGTAGGTGCCGGCGGCGATTCCGACCGGCGTGCCGATCGCGAGCGCAAGCAGGACCATAACCGCGCTTCCGTAGAATGCGTTGAGGAGCCCCCCGGTCGATCCGGGCGGCGGAGTCATTTCGGTGAACAGAGCAGGCGAGAGCGCGGCGGCGCCCCGGCTGAGGGTGGTCCACAGGATCCAGACTAGCCACGTGAGGCCAAATAAGGTCGCTGCTCCCGCGAACAGCAGCGCGAGAAGGTCGGCCAGCTTGCGGCGGAGCGGCATCGTCAGCTCGTCCTTCCGTGCGTCCGGCCCAGCCGCATCAGCATCAGCCTGGCGGCGGTGAGCACGAGGAAGGTGACGACGAACAGAAGGAAGGCGAGCGCGATCAGGGACGAGCGGTAGAGCTCGCCGTCGGCTTCCGCGAACTCGTTGGCAATTGCCGCGGCGATCGAGTTGCTCGGCATCAGCAGCGAGGGTGAGAGATCGTGCGCGTTTCCGAGCACGAAGGTGACCGCCATGGTCTCGCCGAGCGCGCGGCCGAGCCCGAGGAAGATCGCTCCGATGATCGCTGAGCGCGTGTAGGGCAAAGTGACCCGGCTGAGGATTTCCCAGCGGGTCGACCCGAGCGCCACAGCGGCTTCCTTGAGCGACGTCGGCACCGCGTTGAAGACGTCGCGCGCGACCGCCGAGATGAAGGGGATGATCATGATGCCGAGCACCAGGCCCGCGGTGAGCAAGCCGATCCCGATCGGGGGGCCGGTGAACAGCGCGCCGACGACCGGAAGCGGTCCGAGGCGGTCGTTGAGCCACGGCTCGACATGCGCCGCCATGAAGGGGGCGAACACGAACAGGCCCCACATGCCGTAAATGATGCTGGGGATCGCGGCGAGGAGCTCGATCGCCATGCCGACCGGCCCCCGCAGCCAGCGCGGCGCGATGTCGGTGAGGAACAAGGCGATGCCGATGCTGACCGGGACCGCGATGATCAGTGCGAGGAGCGAGGTGACGAGCGTCCCGTAGATCGGGACCAGCGCGCCGAACTTGCCGGCGACGGCGTCCCAGTCGCTGCTGGTGACGAAGCTCCAGCCGAACGTCTCGAACGCCAGCCGCCCGCCCCACGCCATCGAGGCGGCGGCGGCGCCGAGCAGGATCAGAACGAGCCAGGCGGCGCCGGCAGTGACCAGCCCGAACAGGCGGTCAGCGCCGGCGCCGCTCCTCGGCGCCGCGTGAGAGGGAGAGGTCACTTGATGCTGGCGCCGATGTACGTCTCGATCTGCTTCACCAGGGCGCCGGGAAGCGGGACATAGTCGAGCTTTTGCGCCTGCGGCTGCCCCTGCCCCAGCGCATAGCGGAAGAAGCTCAGCGCCGCATCGGACCTGGCTTTGTCCTTTGGCTGCTTCGGCATGAGGATGAACGTGGTGGCGGTAATCGGATAGGCGTTCGGGCCCGCGGCATTTGTCATGACCAGGTTGAAATCCTGCGCGTTGGCCCAGTCCGCGCTCTCCGCTGCGTTGGAGAAGGTCTCGGCGCTCGGACTGACGAAGGCGCCGGCCGCGTTCTGAAGCGCGGCGTAATTCATGCCGTTCTGGACGACATAGGCATATTCGACATAGCCGATCGAGTTGGGGATCTGCTTGACGTAGCCGGCGACGCCCTCGTTGCCCTTGCCGCCGACGCCGGTCGGCCAGGAGACGGTCTTGCCCTCGCCCGGCCCGCTCTTCCATGCGGGGCTGACCTGGCTGAGATAATGGGTGAAGTTGAAGCTCGTCCCCGAACCGTCGGAGCGGTGGACGACGGCGATGTTCGCGCCCGGCAGCTTCACGCCGGGGTTGATCTTGACGATCGCCGGATCGGACCAGCTCCTGACCTTGCCCGCGTAGATGTCGGCGAGCAGCGGGCCGGTGAGCTTGAGCTGGCCGGGATTCAGGCCGGGAAGGTTCACCACGGCGACGATCCCGCCGATGACGATCGGGAATTGCGCGAGCCCGGCGGCGGCGAGCTCGTCGCTGGCGAGCGGCTGGTCGGTCGCTCCGAAATCGACGGTGCCGGCCTTCACCTGCGAGATTCCGGCGCCCGAGCCGATCGACTGGTAGTTGATCCTGGCCCCGGACTGCTTCTGATAATCGGCGGCCCAGGCGGAGAGCACCGGATAGACGAAGGTCGAGCCCGCGCCGGTGACCTGTTGCGCAGAGCCCGCCGGCGCCTGCGTCTCATTGCCGCTCTTCGTTCCGCAAGCCGCGGTCAGCAGCGCAGCCGCCGCAACCGCAAGGGTGATCGCTTTCACGCATTCCTCCGTGGATGTTCGAGGAGCGTGCTAGGGCAGGCGGGCGGCTGCGGCGTGACAGCCGCATTGCACTTTTGTGACGGCGCTCAGCCTTCGGAGTCGAGCGAGTAGCCGGCCGAGCGGACGGTGCGGATGAGGTCGGAATGACCGCCCTCGTTGATCGCCTTGCGAAGCCGGCGGATGTGAACGTCGACGGTGCGCGCGTCGATGTCGGGGTCGTGCGGCCATACGGCGTCGAGCAGCCGCTCGCGCGAGAAGACCCGGCCCGGATGCTCCATGAAATGGCGCAGCAGCCGGAACTCGGTCGGGCCGAGCTGCACCGGCTTGCCGGAGCGCCGGACGCGGTGCGCCTGAACGTCCATCTCGATGTCGCTGTAGGAGAGCTGCTCTCCGGCGAGCGCGGGGCGCATCCGGCGGAGCACCGCGCCGACGCGGGCGATTAGCTCTCGCGGGCTGAAGGGCTTGGTCACATAATCGTCGGCGCCCGTTTCGAGCCCGCGGATGCGGTCGCTTTCCTCGCCGCGCGCGGTCAGCATGATGATCGGCACATGGGCGGTGGACGCGCGGCGCCTCAGCCGGCGGCAGACCTCGATGCCGCTGACCCCCTCGATCATCCAGTCGAGGATGACGAGGTCGGGCGTCCGCTCCTCGGCCAGGATCAGGGCTTCGTCGCCATCGGCGGTGCGGACGATCTCATAGCCCTCGCGGTCGAAATGCCACATCAGGAGGTCGGCCAGGGCGCGGTCGTCCTCGACGAGCAGGAGCGTCGGCTTGGTCACGGCACACCCGCCCTAGCCTGCGCGCATGACACTTTTATGAAACCGCGACGGGCAGGAAGACGTGGACGCACGTGCCCTTGCCGAGCTCGCTCTCGATGTTGAGCCGGCCGCGGTGGCGCTCGACGATATGCTTGACGATCGCAAGGCCGAGGCCGGTGCCGCCGAGCGAGCGGCTTCGGCCCGTGTCGACCCGGTAGAAGCGCTCGGTCACCCGGGCGATATGGTCGGGCGCGATGCCCTCGCCCTCGTCGCGGACCGAGAGGTGCACCATCGTGCCTTCGACATAGGCCGAGACCGTGACCGGCGTCCCCGGCTCGCCGTAGCGGAGCGCATTCTCGACCAGATTGTCGAGAAGCTGGAGGATCTGGCTCCGGTCGGCGCCGATCCGCGGAAGACCGTCGGCCACCTCGCGGACCAGAGCGGAGCCGCGCTCGTCCGCGATTCGCGTGGCGCTTTCGATCGTGTGGTCGATGAGCGGCTCGAGCGCGACGGCATCGGTGGGCGCGGTGAATTTTTCCGCCTCGATCCGCGACAGCGAGATCAAATCCTCGACCACGCGCTGCATCCGGCGCGCCTCGTCGTGGACGATGGCGAGGAAGCGCTCGCGGGTATTGGGGTCGATCTCGTCGGCCTGCTCGCGCAAGGTTTCGGCATAGCCGATCAGGGTCGACAGCGGGGTGCGCAGCTCGTGGCTGGCGTTGGCGACGAAATCGACGCGCATCTGCTCGGCGGCGCGCGCCTCGCTGCGGTCGACGAAGCGGACCAGGCAGGTGCCGTCCGCAAGACGCGCGGTGCGCATAAGCCACGCCCGGCGGGTTCCGTCGAGGCCGGTCAGCTCGACCTCCTCGTCGTCGTCGCTTCCGCACCGCTCCAACGCTTCGAGCGCGGCCGGGTGCGAGATGACGGCATCGAGCGGAGCGCCTTCCAGCTCGCCCCCGAGGAGCGTCTGGGCGGCGGCATTTGCCGACAGCACGCGCCACTCGGATGCGATGAGCGCGGCTTCGGAAAGGCCCTCGAGCAGCGCCGGCGTGTCGATCGTCGCGGCTGGCATGGCGGCGCGATGTAGAGCTTCGCGCAGCCGGGCGCCAGCGATTGCGCGGCGCGGCCCACGGGACTAGCGGCTGTTCATGGCCAGCAAGTTCGAGACATTCGCCGCGCTCCATGTGCCGGGCGATCCCGTGATCCTCTACAACATCTGGGACGTCGGGAGCGCGCAGGCGGTCGCCGCCGCGGGCGCCGGGGCGCTGGCGACGGGCAGCCATCCGGTCGGCGATGCATCGGGATTCGGCGATGCCCAGCAGGTCCCGCTCGATTTCGTCTTCGCCAATGCAAAGCGAATCGTCGAGGCGGTCGACCTGCCGCTGACGGTCGATTTCGAGAGCGCTTATTCGACCGACCCGGAGGAGGGCGGAGCGAACGTCGCGGGGCTGAAGGAGACCGGGGCCGTCGGATGCAACTTCGAGGACCAGATCATCGGCGGCGAGGGGCTTCACCCGCTCGATCTGCAGGTGAAGCGCATTTCGGCGATCCGGAGTGCGGTCGGCGAGGATTTCTACATCAACGCGCGCACCGACCTGTTCCTGAAGACGCAAACCCATGACGATGCGCTGATCGATCAGGTGGTGGAGCGCGGCAAGGCGTTCGCCGACGCGGGCGCGAGCGGGTTCTTCGTGCCCCGCCTGTCAGACCCCGTGCAGATCGAGCGCGTGGTGCGCGAGGTGCCGCTACCGCTCAACCTCATCGCTTTCCCGGGAGCGCCCGACAAGAAGGTCTGGGCCGACGCGGGTGTCGCGCGCATCAGCCACGGCCCCTTCCCGCACCGGGCGCTGATGGCGAAACTGACCGAAATGGCGCGCGAGGCGATCGGCTAGGCCGGCTTGTGCATCCTCGCGATCGCCTTCTTGAGTGTCGCGACATCCTCGCCTTTGAGCGGCCCGCCGAACGCAGGCTCGCAGCGGCGGCCGATGCTCTCGCCGAGCGCTCCGCACATCGTGATCGCCCACTGGGTCACGCCGTCGTGATAGTTGGCGAATACCCTGTGGTTGCGCGCCGAGCTGACCATCTCATTGCGGAAAGCCGGATCGGCGCAGAGCGCGGCCCGGTCGTACTGGGCCACCTCGGGCTCGTCGGCGTCCGGATCGTAGCGGAGCCGGACCCTGCGATCGGTGGTGGGGACGGGGTCGGGCCTGTGTCCCCTGAAATAATCGATCTGGCCTTCCGACCAGGCCAGCTCCGAGTTGAACAGCGCGATCGTTTTCCGGACACGCGGATCCGGAATCGACGATAGCCCGCCGGATCCCATCAGCTCGGTATAGACGGATCGCGGAACGTCGAGCGACGGGAGCATCTGAACCGTTCCGACCGCGGACCACTTGTCCTTCGGCGGGCATTTTCCGGCGCTGATCTGGGTCGCGAAGTCGACCTCCGCCTTGCTCTGAGCGAGCAAGACGTCACGAATCTCGCGTAGCGACCCGACGTCCTGTTCCGATTCCTCGAACAGACGGTCCATCATTTCGTCGTGCTTCGCGGCGGCGGCCCGATTGGACGCCCACTCCTGAAGCTCGAACGCGAGCAGGATTCCGACGAGCACGCCGAGCGTCTCGAGGACGAGCAGCAGCCATTCGCGGTCTTCGATGTGGCGGAACGAATCCCCGACGCGTTTGAACAGGATCATGACACAGCCCCCCGTGCGGGCGGATTTATGCCACGGACTTGCGCTTCCACCAACGCGTACGCGGGCCGGACTTCAGCACCGTCTTGCGGAACAGCCGCGCGCCGAAATGGAGGATCAGCGCGACCCACAGCGCCTGCCACGCAATGGCGAGCAAGTGCGGCCACCAGTCGGGCTGCTCGGCGGCGCGGGCGAGCATCACCATCGGCGACGACAAGGGGAAGATCGCGGCGGCCAGCGCGCTTCCCGAATCGGGATTGCCGATCGCCGTCGAGGCGAAGCCGAAGATCAGCACCTGGCCGAAGGTTACCGGCATCGACATGGTCTGCACCTCGCGCACCGTCGACGCCTGCGCACCGATGGTGAGGAAGGCAGCGCCGAGCAGCAGGTAGTTCATCGCGAAATAGACCACGCCGAGGAAAAGGAAGGCCGGCCAGCCGAGCGCCGGCGGCGGAAGCGTGGACACTCCGCCCTGCTTGACGAGCTGGATGAGCAGAGCCCCGGCGCTGACCCAGACGACGATTCCGACGACCGAGGCCGCGAGCATCGCGAACAGCTTGCCGACGAAGAGCGCGTCGATCGGCACCGCGGCGGCGATCACCTCGATGATCTTGTTGGATTTCTCCTCGATCAGCTGGCTGAGCAGCATGCCGGAGAGCAGGATGGTGAGGAAGAACAGAAGCATCTCGCCGATCTGCGCGGTCAGCGCGCGCTCCTTCGCGAGCGATCCCGACGAGTTGTGGACATTGGTCACCATGATGCTCGCCGGCGCCTCTTCGGTGGGCGCGCGCGCATTGGCGACGATCAGGCGCAGCTGGCCAAGGGTGCCCGCGTCCCCTGCGACGGCTCCGGTCAGGTTGGGGCGGTCGAGGCCGCCGGTCAGCACCGCGCGAACCGGCGGCGACTGGCTCGCGAGCAGGTGCTTCTGTTGCGCGGCGGGGTCCGGCTCCGGAGCGTAATAGACGAGCCTCACCACCGCATCGTCGGTGAGCGCCTGCGCCAGCTGCGCGCGCGCCTTGGAGAGCCGGTCGAAATCGCTCTCGCTGGAGACGACTGCGACGACGGGGCGCTCGGCCTGCGTCGCGACGCGAGCCCCGATCCCGCCGAACACGCCGCCGAGAAGAAGCGGGAAGAGCGGCCCGAGCAGGAAGAAGATGAACGCCTTGGATAGGACGGTCGCGCTGAAATCGCGCCGCGCGATCACGAAGCTCGAGCGAAGGAAGCGCATCATTGCACCTGCTCCTGCCCCATCTCGGCCGCGGCCTTGTCGCCGGCGATGGCGACGAAGGCGTCGTGGAGGCCGGGCCGCTCGATGGCGAGCGTCTCGATGCCCGCGCCGCCGTCGATCAGCGCCTTCAGAAGCGGCTCGGGACCTCCGTCAGGAAGCTCGAACACCCATTCGTCGCCTTCTCGCCGGGCGCCGGCGGGGATGGCCGAGCGCCACTCGCCGTCGCTGGCGCGGGTGCGGAGGCGGACGATCGGGCGAAGCTGCGAGCGCGCTTCGTCGACCCGGCCGTCGAAGGCGACCCTGCCCTTGGCGATGATCGCGACGCGCTCGCACAGCCGCTCGGCATGGGCGATGACGTGGGTCGAGAAGATGACCGTCGCCCCGGCGCGCGTCTCGCGGCGGATCAGCTCCTCGAGGCGGCCCTGGTTGATCGCGTCGAGCCCGGCGAAGGGTTCGTCGAGCACGATCAGGCGCGGGCGGTGGAGGATGGTGCCGAGCAGCTGAACGGTCTGCGCCATGCCCTTGGACAATGTCCGGATCGGCTTTCTGGCCCAGTCGCCGAGATTATGCTCCTGGAGCAGCGTGTCGGCGCGCCGCCGGCCTTCGGCGAGCGGGACTCCGCGAAGCGCCCCCATGAACGCAATGGCGTCGCGCGCGTGCATCGCCGGATAGAGCCCGCGCTCTTCGGGCAGGTAGCCGACCTCCTGCGCCGCATCGAGCGGGTGCTCTCGGCCGAGGATCCGCCGGGTCCCGCTCGACGGGTCGATGATCCCGATCAGCATGCGCAAAATGGTGGTCTTGCCGGCGCCGTTGGGTCCGAGAAGCCCGTAGATCGAGCCGGTCGGGACGCTGAGGCTGACCCCGTCGACGGCGCGCGTGTCGCCGAAATCCTTGACGAGGTTCACCGCCTCGACTGCAAGGCTCTCATCAGTCCGTTCGTGCTGACGGCGCAAACCAGCATCGTTTGGGGAACGATGCGTTTGCGTCCGTTGTCGAAGCACTGATTTTCCTAGAGAAAACAACGGCAGCCCTTCGACAAGCTCAGGGCGAACGGTGTAGGTGGCCGACGTGGATAAGACGCAAAGCCTTGAGGAAGCAATAAGGGTCAAAGCGGCGGAGCTCGGCTTCGCGGCTTGCGGCTTCACGCGCGCGGACGCCGCCGATGCCGCCGGGCTGGACCTCAGGCGCTGGCTCGAGGCCGGGCACCACGGCTCGATGGGGTGGATGGACGAGCGCGCGCACCACCGCGTGTCGCCGCTCGCTCTGTGGCCGGACGCGAAGTCGGCGATCGCCCTCGGGATGAGCTATGCGCCGGCTTCGGACCCGCTCGCGCTCGCCGAGCGGCCGGACCTCGCGCGCATCTCCGTCTATGCGCAGGGCGGCGACTATCACAAGACGGTCAAGAAGGCGCTGAAGGCGCTGGCGCGGTTCATCGTCGAAGAGGCCCCATCCGACCTTAAGGTCTTCGTCGACACCGCGCCGGTGATGGAGAAGCCGCTCGCCCAGGCGGCGGGGATCGGCTGGCAGGGCAAGCACACCAACCTCGTCAGCCGCGAGCATGGCAGCTGGCTGTTCCTCGGCGTGATCCTGACGAGCCTGGAGCTCGAGCCCGACGCGCCCGCAGGGCAGGGGCAGCATTGCGGGACCTGCTCGCGCTGTCTCGACGCCTGCCCGACGCAGGCATTCCTCGGTCCGCACCGGATCGATGCGCGTCGCTGCATCTCCTACCTGACGATCGAGCATGAGGGCGCCATCCCGGAGGATCTCCGGCGCGGCATGGGCAACCGGGTCTACGGCTGCGACGACTGCCTCGCCGTCTGTCCGTGGAACCGCTTCGCCGATGCGGCGGCGGCCAACCGCGCCTTCCTTCCGCGCGCCGAGCTCGCGGCTCCAAGGCTCGCCGATTTGCTGGCCCTCGACGACGCCTCGTTCCGCGAGATGTTCGCCGGATCGCCGATCAAGCGCATCGGCGTGAAGCGGATGATCCGAAACTGCCTGATCGCCGCCGGCAACAGCGGCGACGGCGCGCTTGTGCCCTCGATCGCGCCCCACCTCGCCGATCCCGACCCGGTGATCGCCGAGGCCGCGGAATGGGCGCTGGCTCAGCTCGGATATTCGAGCGCGGAGATGCAGGTCGCCTGATCGGTGTCGACGCCGGTCGGAAGCCGCGTGTCGACATGGGTCACCACGAGAGCGCCGTTCTGCCCGGGGTAGAGATAGGCGTCGAGCACGCAATATCGCCCACGGAACTGGAGCTTGAGGCTGCCCCCTTCCTGGACCTGGAGCGCGGGGCGTCCGAAATGGGCCGTCAGGTCGCGCGTCGTCATGCCCGTGAGGCGCGTCACCTGGCGCTGCGCGGGCCGAGGCTGAACGGTCTGCACCGGCGCAGGCGGCGGCTGCACCGGCCGCGTGGCGCAGCCGGCGAGAAGCAGAGCGGAAGCGAGAAACAAGCGACGCATCAGCGAGGAATGCCCGCGCGCGTTATCGGAGGCAAGGTTGCCGCGCACATAATGGGCCGCTAGGCGCGCGGCTTTCCCGCCCTTACCGGAGTTTTCATGACCGACCCGCGCCTCGACGTCCTGTGCATCGGCAACGCCATCGTCGACGTGATCGCCGATGCGTCCGACGAATTCCTGATCGCCGAGGGGCTGACCAAGGATTCGATGCGGCTGGTCGATGCGGAGGAAGCGAAGCGGCTGTACGACCATATGCAGCCGGCGCGCGAGGTCAGCGGCGGCTGTGCGGGGAACACGGCCGCGGGCATCTCGGCGCTCGGCGGACGCGCGGGCTTCGTTGGCCAGGTCGCGCCCGACCAGCTCGGCGAATTCTACATCCACGATCTGACGGCTGCCGGCGTCGAATTTACGACCCCGCCGGTCGATGTCGGAGTGCCCACCGCGCGTTCCATGATCCTGGTCACGCCCGACGGGCACCGCACCATGAACACCTTCCTCGGCGCGGCGCAGGAGCTTGCGGCCGATGTGCTCGACGACGAGCAGATCCGCGCTTCGGCGATTCTCTACCTTGAAGGCTATCTGTGGGATCCCGAGACCCCGCGCTTTGCGATGGTGCGGGCGATCGAGATCGCCCGCCAGGCGGGACGGAAGATCGCGTTCAGCCTGTCGGACCTGTTCTGCGTCGAGCGCCACCGTGAAGGCTTCACCGCGCTGATCGATCAGGGCCGGATCGACATTTTGTTCGCCAACGAGGCGGAAATCCTGGCGATGGCCGCCGTCCCGCACCTCGACACGGCGGTGGATGCGATCGCTTCGAAGGTGGAGACCCTGGTGGTGACGCGCGGGGCCGCCGGCGCTCTGGCGGTTCGCGGCGGAGAGCAGATCGACGTGAGCGCCGAGCCGGTCGGCGAAGTCGTCGACACCACCGGCGCCGGCGATCTGTTCGCCGCCGGCTTCCTGTTCGGATATGCGACGGGCAAGACACTGGAGCGCTCGCTTCGGCTGGGCGCGGTCGCCGCCGCCGAGGTCATCCAGCATTATGGAGCGCGCCCCGAGGCGGACCTCAGGGCGCTCGCCGCCGATCTTCTCGATTAATCGCGCTCGCCGAGATCGTCGGGCGGCACCGGAGCCCCCGGCATCGGCGCGATGCCGACCGATCCAGGAGCGTCCGCCGCGACCTCCGGCACATCGACGATGCCGCGTCCGACGTTGCTGTGGCGGTAGCCGTAGAGGAAGTAGACGACGAGGCCGATCACGGTCCAGCTGACGAACAGCAGCTTCGATTCCATGTTCAGATTGACGAACAGGAGAAGGCAGCCGGCGATCGACAGCGGAGCGACGATGTAGATCGCAGGAGTGCGGAACGGCCGCGGCCGGTTCGGGTCCTTCTTGCGCAGGATCATCACGGCGAGCGAGACCATCGCGAAGGCGAAGAGCGTGCCGGCGTTGGAATAATCGGCCAGCGTTCCGACTGGCAGGAAGGCCGCGGCGATCGCCACGAAGACGCCCGTCACGATCGTCACGATGTAAGGCGTGCGGAACTTCTCGTGGACGGTCGAGAGGCGCTCGGGGAGCAGGCCGTCGCGCGCCATGACGAAGAAGATGCGCGTCTGGCCGTACATCATCAGCAACACGACGGACGGGAGCGCAAGCGCGGCCGCAAGCCCGACGAGGTTGCCGAACAGCGGGTTGGAGACCTGGCGGAGGATGTGCGCGAGCGCTTCCTTCGAGCAGACGGTCGGGGCGTTGGCGGCCTGGCAGGCGGCCGAAGCGTAGAGCTCGGGCGAACCTTCCTTGAAGGCGAGGCCGGTCGCCGGGTCCATCAGGGGCTGCGCGCCATAGGCGCCGACGACGCCCGCCGACACGAGCAGGTAGAAGACGGTGCAGATCATCAGGCTTCCGATCAGCCCGATCGGGACGTTGCGCTGGGGGTTCTTGGTTTCCTCGGCCGCCGTCGAGACCGCGTCGAACCCGACGTAGGCGAAGAAGATCGACGCCGCCGCGCCGAGGATCCCGGTGCCCGACGAGCTCAAGGGGTTGCCCCAGCCGCGCGGCGCGAACGGCTCGAAGTTCGCCGCGTGGCCGCTGACCATCGGAAGCGTGATGATCAGGAATAGGGTCAGCGCCGCCACTTTGATGCAGACCAGGACGGCATTGAAGGTGGCGCTTTCCTTGGTGCCGATGACGAGCAGGGTGGTGACGAACGCGACGACGAGGACCGCCGGCAGGTTGAACACGCCGCCGATCTCGCCGCCCTGGAGGAAGCCCCACTGGATCGGCGGGCCCACCTTCAACGCATGGGGTATGTGGACCCCGACCGAATCGAGAAGTCCGCTCATGAAGCCGGACCAGCCGACCGCAACCGCGCTCGCCCCGAGCGCATATTCGAGGATCAGCGCCCAGCCGACCATCCACGCCATCATCTCGCCCATCACCGCGTAGGAGTAAGTGTAGGCGGAGCCGGCCACGGGGACCATCGAGGCAAGCTCGGAGTAGCAGAGCGCGGCGACCGCGCAGACCGCGCCCGCGACGATGAAGCTGACCATCATGCCCGGGCCGGCCTTCTGCGCCGCGGTGGCGGTCAGAACGAAGATCCCGGTTCCGATGACCGCGCCGATCCCGAGCAGCGTCAGCTGGAAGGCGCCGAGCGATCGCTTGAGCCCCTTTTTCTCCGCGGTCGCAAGGATGTCGTCGAGCGGCTTGATCCGGCCCCGGCCCGTGGTGCGCGGTGCTATGGTCGCCATGAAAACTCCCCTCACAAAAACATTGGGCCGGAACCTAACGGCTCATGCCGTGAGGGCAATCCTCTTTCGATAGCCGGCCTAGCGGACGAGCATCGGGCCGAGGGGCCGCCCGGCGAAGATGTGCGCATGTAGGTGCGGCACCTCCTGACCCGAGTTCATGCCGACATTGGCGAGCAGCCGGTAGCCGTCCTCCACCAGCCCGGCGTCGCGCGCGATCTTGCCCACCGCCCGGACGAACGCGGCGATCTCCTCGTCCGAGCCTTTCTCCGAGAAATCGTCCCAGGAGACGTGGGAGCCCTTCGGGATCACGAGGATGTGCGTCGGCGCGAGCGGGTTGATGTCGCGGAATGCGAGCACATGGTCGTCCTCGTACACCTTATTGCAAGGCAGCTCCCCGCGCAGGATGCGGGCAAAGATGTTCGTGTCGTCATAGGGTTGCGTCGCGTCGATGGGCATGGCGGACTCCGCTTGACCGTGCTCACGCGCTCGCTACCACCTGAGGCGATGAGCGACGAGACCCCCGAAAGCCTGATCCCGTACGACGAGATCGTGCAGGACGCGCTTCGCGCGGTCGTCGGGCGGGTGCTCGGCGAGGTCGAGGCGACGGGCACGCTCCCTGGCGAGCATCATTTCTACATCACCTTCAAGACAAGGGCGCCGGGAGTCTCCATCCCCAAGCACCTGCTCGAGCGCTTCCCGGACGATATGACGATCGTCATCCAGCACCGCTTCTGGGACCTCAAGGTCGAGGAGGACGCCTTTTCGGTCGGGCTGTCGTTCGGCGGGGTGCCCGCGACTCTTCACGTGCCGTTCGCGGCCGTCACCCAGTTCCACGACCCCGCGGTCGAGTTCGCTTTGACGTTCCATGCCAGCGACGAAGAAGTGCCGGCCGAGGAGCATGAGGAAGCCGAGAACGACGCTCCCGAAGCCGAGGCCAAGGCCGAGGGCAAGGAGGACGGTTCCAACGTCGTCAGCGTGGACTTTACCCGCAAAAAATAACAGGAGCGCGTCATCGCGAGCGTAGCGAAGCGATCCAGCCGGTCTGGATTGCCGCGTCGCTGACGCTCCTCGCAATGACGGCCGAAGAGGGACCATGCCAAGCACCGCCACGCGCACCGAGAACGACAGCTTCGGGCCGATCGAGGTCCCCGCCGACGCTTACTGGGGCGCTCAGACCGAGCGGTCGATCGAGAACTTTCCGTTTGGCCCGCGCGAGCAGATGCCGCTCGAGATCGTCCACGCGCTGGGGATCATCAAGCAGGCCGCGGCGCGGGTGAATGCGCGGATCGGCGGGCTCGACCCCAAGATTGCCGAGGTGATCCAGCAGGCGGCCGGGGAGGTCGCCCGCGGAGACCTCGACGGGCAATTCCCGCTCGTGATCTGGCAGACGGGGTCGGGCACCCAGTCGAACATGAACGCCAACGAGGTGATCGCGGGACGGGCCAACGAGATCCTGACCGGCAAGCGCGGCGGGAAGGAGCCGGTCCACCCCAACGACCATGTCAACAAGAGCCAGTCGTCCAACGACAGCTTCCCGACCGCGATGCACATCGCGGCTGGAATGGCGGTCCACCGTCGGCTGCTTCCGGCGCTGAGGACGATCCACGCGCGCCTGGCGGAGCAGTCGCGGCGCTGGGACGAGATCGTGAAGATCGGGCGGACGCATCTGCAGGACGCGACTCCGCTGACGCTGGGCCAGGAATTTTCAGGGTACGCAGCGCAGGTCGAGGATTGCATCGCTCGGGTAGAAGGCGTGCTTCCGCGGCTGATGCGGCTGGCGCAGGGCGGGACGGCGGTAGGCACGGGCCTCAACGCGCCGAAGGGCTTTGGCGACGATTTCGCCAAGGAAGTCGCCAACCTCACCCGGCTGCCGTTCACTTCCGCGCCCAACAAGTTCGCCGAACTTGCCGCGCACGATACGCTCGTCGAGCTGTCGGGCGTGCTCAACGTCATCGCCGTCGCGCTGACCAAGATCGCCAACGACATCCGCCTGCTCGGTTCGGGGCCGCGCTGCGGGCTCGGCGAGCTGAAGCTGCCAGAGAACGAGCCTGGAAGCTCGATCATGCCCGGCAAGGTCAACCCGACCCAGGCCGAGATGCTGACCATGGTCGCGGCCCAGGTGATGGGCAATCACGTCGCGGTGAGCGTCGGCGGGATGCAGGGCCATATGGAGCTCAATGTCTTCAAGCCGCTGATCGGGGCGAACGTGATCCGCTCGATCAACCTGCTGTCGACCGGCATGGAAAGCTTCACCGCCCGGATGCTCGACGGCGCCGAGCCCAACATCGAACGGATCAACGAGCTGATGTACCGCTCGCTGATGCTGGTCACCGCGCTCGCGCCCGAGATCGGCTATGACAATGCCGCGAGCATCGCCAAGCATGCGCACAAGACCGGCAAGACGCTGAAGGAAGCCGGGCTCGAGCTCGGGCTGGTCGACGAGGAGACGTTCGACCGCGTCGTTAAGCCCGAGGGGATGGTGGGGCTGTGAAAGCCTTCCCTCCCTGCAAGGGAGGGATTGAGGGTGGGTGCGCGTGAGAGGGCTCAATGCCCTCGAACGCGCTTCTTCAGCCGCATCGAGCGGCTTCAGAAGGACCCACCCCTAGCCCCTCCCTTGCAGGGAGGGGAAAGCTCACAGAGCCAAATTCACCCGCAGCCCGAGATTGTCGATGCCGGGATTCTGGCGGCCGAACAACTGCGCGTGGCTCATGTGGACCCAGCTCGCTTCGATGCTGAGGCGATTGTTGACCTGCGCGCCGACCGCGACTTCGGGCTCGAAAAGCACGCGGCTTCCGAGCTCGATCTCGTCGTTCGAGAGATCCTGGAATTTCTTCGCCGACCCGTTGTGGATCGCAATTCCCAGGCCCGGGCGGAAGTAGAGACTGCGCCCGAATTTCGCCGACAGGCCGACCGCGGCGTAGCTGGTGTCGCCTGCGGTGTTGAGCGCGCCGAAGACATAGGGCTGGATCGGCGTGTGGCCGATCGCACCGCCGCGATAACCGAGCATCAGGTCCGCCCCGCCTTCGACTCCGCTCTTGTCGGTCGGCAGCTTGACGTCGTGGGCGTAGACTCCGCCGAACACTTCGCCCGCCTGCGCGGGAACCGCGGCGACGATCAGCACGGCGGGACACAAAAAGATTGCGAACTTCACGGGCGGTCCTCTCGTAAGCGCGGGGTTGGCGGTATCAATGCGCGTGCTGCGGAATCGTGCCCTCAGCCGCCCGCCTGCCAGGCCGCGACCTGGGCGTTGGGCGCGAGCAGGTTCCAGATGTTGAGCGCAAGATTGTCCCGGATGACGAACAGCGGAATCACCTCGAGCGCGAGGAGAAGCAGGACCGAGGCCCAGAGCGGCAGCCTTCGTGCCGCGAGGAAGCCGACGCACATCATGGCGATGTCCGACATCGAGTTGAGCACGCTATCGCCCGTGTAGCCGAGCGCGGCGGTCGTCTCGCGGTAGCGGTCGATCACCATCGGCGTGTTCTCGATCACTTCCCAGCCCGCCTCGACGATCAACGCGACGAGAAACCGCCGTGCGACGGGCCAGCGGCGGAAGATGAGCCACAGCGCCGCATAGAAAATGAGGCCGTGGACGATATGGCTGAGGCTGTACCAGTCGGCGAGCATCTGGCTGGTCCGCGGGCTGTCGCGCCCGCCCACCCACAGGTCGATGCTCCCGCAGGTGCAGATCGGATGCCGGCCCATCGCGAGCAGGATGGCAGCCGCAAGCGCGAAGACGACGAGAGCCAAGACGATCGTGCGGCGATTGTACACAGCCCGTCATTGCGAGGAGCCCAGCGACGAAGCAATCCAGTTCACACGCACGCTGGATTGCTTCGCTGCGCTCGCAATGACGCGAATGCTTGCAAAGAACTGCCGTTCATTGGACAGAAGCGCGATGCTGCGCGCTTACGGTCCGGGATGCGAGGGCGAGGTCATCGACCCCAAGCTCGAGCGGATTCCCGACGATGCGACCTGGATCGACCTCGAAGAGCCGACGCATGAAGAAGAGAAGCTCGTCGAGCGCTGCATCGGCGTGAACGTCCCGACCCAGGACGAGATGTCCGAGATCGAGCCGTCGAGCCGCCTCTACGAAAAGAACAATGCGCTCTACATGACGGTGAGCGCGCTTCGCGGGGTCGACGAGGCGCATCCGACGACGACCCCCATCGGCTTCGTGCTTGCGCAGAAGCGGCTGGTCACCATCCGCTATGCGACTCCCAAGCCGGTGCGCACCTTCGAGAACCATGCGCGGCGCGACCCCGAACTGGTGCGCGACGGACCGACCGCGCTGGTGCGCCTGCTCGACGCGATCATCGATCGCTTAGCTGACGAGATCGAGGTCGTCAGCGCCAAGATGGAAAATCTGTCGCAGGAGATTTTCCAGGAGCAGCAGGACCAGCGCCGAATCCCCGCCGAGAAGCTGACCGCACTTCTGACGAGCATCGGCCGGATGCAGACCTTGCTCACCAAAATCCGCTATTCCGCGGTGAGCACCTTTCGAATGCTGAGCTTCCTCGGCGGCTCGAACCTTGTCCACGACGAGAACCACGCCGAGCTTCGCCACCATCTGACCAGCCTCACGACCGACGTCAGCTCGCTGAGCGAGCATTCGAGCTTCCTGTCGGACAATCTCACCTTCCTGCTCGACGCGTCGCTGGGGCTGATCAGCATCGAGCAGAATGCGGCGATGAAGCTCTTTTCATGGGCGGCGGTGATCTTCCTTCCGCCGACGCTCGTCGCGGGCATTTTCGGGATGAATTTCCATTACATGCCCGAGCTGAACTGGCGCTACGGCTATCCGCTCTCGCTCGGCCTGATGTTCGTGACGGCCGTCGGACCCTATCTGTATTTCAAGAAGAGGGGCTGGATCTAAACCATTTCGGCCGGCGGGACTTCCGCGATCAGCGCCTCGGCATCGGCGGCGGCGCGGCGGCGGGCAAGCGCGGCGTAGGCAAGCGCCAGTTCGCCAGCGACCGCCGCCTGCTCGCCCCGCCCTTTCGAGCGGGCGGCTGCCCGCGCCTCGGCGGCGCGCTGGCGGAAATAGTCGCTGTCGTGAGCCTCGCCCGTCACTATGCTCTCCTTCCCTGATTTTCTCGCAAATCCAAGGTTATTGCGCCCGCGAGACGATGTGGAGGGCGGCGGGCGCGGCCCGCCCCGACGGCCGTTCGACTCACCGCAAATGCTTGAGCGGGGCGGCTGATTTGCCGGTGCCGGAGCGGATTGCTAATGGCCTGTAGCCCCCATTGGCGGCGAATTTCCGCCGCGCGCTCGAAGTCTAAAAGGACAGCGATGATCCCCACCGGCCAGGACAGCCTCCGCACCCGCTCGACTTTCGAGGTCGAGGGGAAGACCTATTCCTATTATTCGCTGGCCAAGGCCGGCGAGACGCTCGGCGACGTCGGCCGGCTGCCCTTCTCGATGAAGGTCCTGCTCGAGAACCTGCTGCGCTTCGAGGACGGGGAAACGGTCACCCGCGAAGACCTCCAGGCGATGGTCGGATGGCTCAAGGAGCGCAGGATCAACCGCGAGATCCAGTACCGGCCGGCGCGCGTCCTGATGCAGGATTTCACCGGCGTCCCCGCGGTCGTCGACCTCGCCGCGATGCGCGACGCCATGGCGGGCCTCGGCGGCGACCCGCAGAAGATCAACCCGCTCGTGCCCGTGCACCTCATCATCGATCACAGCGTGATGGTCGACGAGTTCGGCACTCCGAAGGCGTTCGAGAAGAACGTCGAATTCGAATATGAACGCAACGGCGAGCGCTACGAGTTCCTCAAATGGGGCGCGTCCGCATTCGACAATTTCAAGGTCGTGCCGCCGGGCACCGGCATCTGCCACCAGGTCAACCTGGAGCATATCGCCCGGTGCGTCTGGACGGATCAGGATTCGAACGGCGACACGCTCGCCTATCCCGATACTCTGGTCGGCACCGACAGCCATACGACCATGGTCAACGGCCTCGGCGTGCTCGGCTGGGGGGTCGGCGGGATCGAGGCCGAGGCGGCGATGCTCGGCCAGCCGGTCAGCATGCTGATCCCCGAGGTCGTCGGCTTCCGCCTCTCGGGCGAGCTGCGCGAGGGCATCACCGCGACCGACCTCGTGCTCACGGTCACGCAAATGCTCCGCCAGAAGGGCGTCGTCGGCCGCTTCGTCGAATTCTACGGGCCGGGCCTCGACAATCTGCCGCTCGCGGACCGTGCGACCATCGCCAACATGGCGCCCGAATATGGAGCGACGTGCGGATTCTTCCCGATCGACGAGCGCACGGCCGATTACCTGCGTCTCACCGGCCGCGACGAGCACCAGATCGCGCTGGTTCGCGCTTATGCGCAGGCGCAGGGCCTGTGGCGGGGAGCGGACACCGCCGAGCCCTTGTTCACCGACACGCTCGAGCTCGACATGGCCTCGATCGAGCCTTCGCTCGCCGGCCCCAAGCGGCCGCAGGACCGGGTGCTTCTGAGCGAGCTGGACGAACAGTTCAACGCCGAGCTCGACGGCACCTATCACAAGGCGAACGAGCCGCGCGTCAAGATCAGCGGGGAGGAATTCGATTTCGGCAATGGCGACGTCGCCATCGCCGCGATCACCAGCTGCACCAACACGTCGAACCCGTCGGTCCTGGTCGCCGCCGGCCTGGTCGCGCGCAAAGCCCGCGCGAAGGGCCTGATGCCCAAGCCGTGGGTCAAGACCAGCCTGGCGCCCGGCAGCCAGGTGGTGACCGACTATCTCAACGAAAGCGGCCTTAGCGAGGATCTCAACGCGCTCGGCTTCGACCTTGTCGGCTATGGCTGCACAACATGCATCGGCAACTCCGGTCCACTCGCCGAGCCGATCAGCAAGGCGATCAACGACAACGACCTCGTCGCGGTCAGCGTCCTGTCGGGAAACCGCAATTTCGAGGGCCGGGTTTCGCCCGACTGCCGCGCCAATTACCTCGCTTCGCCGCCGCTGGTGGTCGCTTATG
>Ga0207678_10000384_pt1 | contig 40210 bp, 38 predicted proteins | sample KBSC63metaG_FD_184319 | JGI IMG/M metagenome (GOLD analysis project Ga0207678, IMG submission 184319) | Corn rhizosphere microbial communities from Kellogg Biological Station, Michigan, USA - KBS C6-3 metaG (SPAdes) (version 2) | ecosystem: Host-associated > Plants > Roots > Rhizosphere > Soil ... | reverse complement strand
GACCGGCGGTGAAGCGATCGAACCTGGCCGGGAGCGGCCGGCTACAGCTACTGCGCCGGCCACTCCCGGTTCTTCTGGGCCTGCGGCTACACCTGATCGCCACACCCCCAGCATCTGGCACAACCGCGCCACCGGCCAACCCACCACCCGATCCCTGGCCGCCTACGACCACTGATCAGTTCGGACTTGCTCGTCTAGGCGTTCCGGCCAGGCCGGTCACCCGTCTCCGCCGGATGATCCGCTCCGGCTGCGCCGGTTGGTGGAAGGTCACCGGAAATCCGCAACCACGGGTAAAGATTCATTGACCCACGGCTGAAATCTCCTTTAGTGTCCGTCCGGGCACCAGGGGAGGGGCTGCTCCGGCAACGGCTGTGCCGTCGCCGGTCGAGCGCTGAACTTCCCTGGTGGAATCGGGCGCTCGCAGGGGGGATGAACCGCTGATGATGCCGAGATCGTCGTCGAGCCGGAAAACGGGGCGGGTGAGGAACGCGGCGCTGGTCGCGTTCCTTTTTGCGTTGCTGGCGGGTTTGGTGTCCCCGCCGGCCATCGCCGACACGCCGGTCGATCCCGGCGACCCCGTCCTGACGGATCGGGCCCAAGCCGTCGAAGCGTGGCGCCACGGCGGTCCGGGGGTGCGGGAGGCGGCGGAAGCCGCGCTGAGCGGGACCGACGACGCCGTCCGCCAGTTCCTGACGAGCGGCCTCGCGAACATGACCGCCCAGGACGACCGGGTGCGGGTGGCGCAGCTGCTGGCCACGGCCGGACCCGCGGTCAAGACGGCCGCGCAGGCGGCCTTGTCCGGCACCCCGGCGGAGCTCAAGGCGTTCCTCGCCACCGGTGTGCAGGCCCCTTGGGAACAGGACACCCGGGTCCGGGTCGCCCAGATGATGGCGGTCGGCGGCCCTGGAGTGAAGGAGGCCGCGCAGGCAGCGCTGAACGGCACCGTCGCGGATCTCGCCAGGTTCGTGATGTCGGGGCACGAAGCGGCCGAGATCCAGGACGACCGGGTGCTGATCGCCCAGATCCTCGCGACCGGCGGCCCGGCGGTGAAGCAGGCCGCTCAGATCGCGTTGTCCGGCACGCGCGAAGAGCAGCAGGAGTTCCTGGAAACCGATCAGTACGCGGCCCGGGAACGGGACGACGAAGTCGCGACCGTGGCCAGCCTCGCGGCGGCGGCCAAGGAAGCGAGCGAGCGCGCGGCGACCGAAACGACGCTCGCCAAGCAGGCGTCGGAGCGGGCGGTTCAGGCCGCCGACCTGGCTCGCCAGGCCGCCGAGACCGCGGCGGCGGAGACGGCCGCGGCCAAGGACGACTCGGTCAAGGCGGCGAACGCGGCCGGTCGGGCGGCGGACGCCGCGTCCCGGGCCGCCGCGGCCGCCAGGGAAGCCATCGGTGCGGCGAACGAAGCCACGCAGGCCGCCAAGGTGGCCGCTACCGCGGCGCAGCGCGCGGCCGTGGCGGCGGTACTCGCCGGACGGGCGGCCGGCGCGGCGCAGCGTGCGGCGGCCGACGCCAGGACGGATGCGGGTAAGGCCGATGACGCGCGCAAGGCCGCCATCGGGGCTCGCCAGGCGGCGGCCAGCGCCCGGCTCGCGGCCGACGCCGCGGTGGCGGTCGGCGACGCGGCCCGGGCCGCGGGTGCGGCCGTCCAGGCGGCGACGTCCGCCGCGGCGAACGCGCAGAAGGCGGGCAACGCCGCCGACGCGGCGGCCGGCCAGTCCGCCGCGGCAGGGGCGCAGGCCGAGCGGGCCAAGAAGGCCGCGGCCGACGCCAAGCGTGCGGCGGCGCGGGCGACCCGCGCCGCGAACGCCGCCGGCGCGCTCGCCGCCGAGGCCGCAGCCGCCGCGCAGGAAGCCCGTGCGGCCGCCCTCAGCGCGGCCCAGCACGCCGACGCGGCGGCTGCGGCCGCGGACGAAGCGGCCGCCCACGCGGGTGAAGCCGACAAGGCGGCGACGGAAGCGGAAGCGCACGCCCGCTCGGCCAAGGAAGCGGCCGACGCTGCCGGCGCAGCCGCCGCGCAGGCGAGCCGGACGCAGGAAGTGGCCCGCCACGCGGAAGCCGAGCGCCTGGCCACGGAGACCGAGGAAGCGGTCGAGCTCGCGCAGGTCCTGCGCGCCGAAATCGCGGCCATCCCGGCCGAAGTGCCCTGGGACACGCCCGAGTCCGACCGGATGGACGCCGAAGCCAAGCGGTTGCTGGCCGAAGCGGCGGCGCCCGGTGCGCCACGGGCGACCGTGGTCGCCGACGGGCGCAAGATCGCCGTGAAGCAGCTGAAGGCCGCCGGACCGATCAGCCGGGCCCGTGCCGAAGCGGTGCTCGGCGGCTCCGACGACGACGTCGTCGAGTACGTCACCCGCGGGCTCACCGCCGCCGCCTACCAAGACGATCGGGCCAGGGTCGGTCACCTTGCCCAGAGCGGCAACACCGCGCTGGCCCAAGCCGCGCTCGCCGCGTTGAGCGGGACCGACGCCCAAGTCCACGAGTTCCTGAAGACGCAACCGTACGAGGGCAAGGAGCACGACGAGCGCGTCGCGATCGCGCAGCTGCTCGCTTCGGGTGGACCGGCCACCAAGGAGGCCGCGCAGGCCGCGCTCGACGGCTCGGCCGAAGACCGGCGGGTGTTCCTGCGGTCCGGGCAGTTCGCCGCCGCGGAGAAGGACGACCGCATCGCCGTCGCGCAGGCGCTGGCGACCGGTGGCGCCGAGGTCAAGGCGGCGGCGCAGATCACCCTGGCCGGCCCGGTCGGCGAGTTGCGCGAGTTCCTGCAGGTCGGCAAGGCCCGGGCGCAGCGCCGGGACCAGGACACGGCGGCGCACGTCGCGGTCGTCCAGCGCTACGTCGCCGAAGCGGCGGCCTCCGCTGCCTCGGCGCGGGAGTCCGCGTCCTGGGCGGCCGCGGCCGCGGCGACCGCCCGGCACGCGGCGGACCAGGCGGCCGGTTACGCGGCCGAGGCACGCCGGTCGGCCACCGAAGCCGGGACCTACGCCGATCAGGCCAAGGCATCCGCCGCCGCGGCGCAAACGTCGGCGGAGCAGGCGGCGCAGTCCGCGAAGCAGGCGCGCCAGGCGGCGGCGACGGCACAGCAGGCGGCGGCCAGGGCCGCGGACTCGGCGGCGAAGGCAGCGCATTCGGCCGCGATCGCCCGTGCGATGGCAAAGCGGGCCGCGGATGCGGCAGAGGATGCCCGGAACGCGGCCGCGGACGCGGGCAAGAGCGCGTCGGAAGCCGCGGACGCCGCGGCCGAAGCGGCCGAGGCCTTCCTCCGGACGCACAACAACGAACAGCTCAACGGACCACCGCAGCGCTTCCGGGTCGCCCAGTTCGAGAACGGCATAACGGTGCTGTTCACCGACGGCACCTGCCTCGTCAACGGGCTCGTCCTGCCGTTCGCCGACTACGGGCTGTCGGCGTGCGAGGCGGTCGGGCGCAACTTCGACTCGTGGCTCACCGAGCACGCGGACGAGTACGAACGGGCGATCGCGGCCGGCGCCGAACTGTCCGATCTGCTCCTGCGGGAGTACTGCGAGAAGGGCGGCTCGTGCAGCGCCGCGCTGAGGAACCAGCTGAAGGCGCTCGGCGGCCAGCTGATGATCCCGCAGGAACTGGGCGTCGGGAAGCCGTTCTCCAAGTGGATGGCGCGGATGCTGAAGCTCCGCGCGGCGGGGGTGCTGGCGGACAGGACCGCACTGATCGCCGGCCGGTCGGCGGGGGTGCTCACGAACTGGACGAGCAGGTCGTTCCAGGTCGGCGGTGACCAGGCGCTGTTGCCCAAGTACATGATGGAGCACATCCTCGAGCGCCATCACCCGCGGTACTGGGACGGCAGTTTCAAGAAGCTGCAATCGTTCTTCGACGCGAGGATGACCGTCGGAGACGTCGAGGACGTCATCCGGCAGGTCATCAACCAGAACCAGGCGAGGATCATCGCGAGCGGCGGCACCGCCGCCAGAACCGAGATCTCGGGAGTTGTCAACGGCGTGATCTACGACGGTGTCGTCCAGGGCGGCAAGGTCGCCCAGTTCTTCCCCAGGGCGGTGCCGTGACGACGGGCGCGGTCGACCGGGTGCGGACGGTGTTCGACTTCTGGTGGCAGAAGCCGGAGTTCGTCGACGTCCTCGACTGCGCCGAGCTCCCGCCCAAGCGGTACCGGCGCGCCGAGCTGACGGGTGCGATCCTGTTGACCGTCAACGGCGTGACGGTGTTCGACGAGGGGCTGATCTCCGACATCCCGCTCTTGTGGGGTTTCGTCGCCGACCTCGTCGCCGAGTACCGCGAGAACGGCCGTGGCCGGACGAGGTTCCCGGACCAGTCGATCGAGATTTCGCTCGAGCCGGTCCCGCGAAAACTCCTCCGCATCACGGTGGCCGGGGGCGACCTGCGCCGAACCTCGGTCGCCGGGGAAGAAGAGCTGCTTTCGGCCCTCGCGGCCGGCGGTGTCGAGTTCTTCGAAAAAATGGCGGAGTTGACCGGCGGGAATTACTCGACGGAAATCCGGCGGCTCACCGGCAAATGACCGGTGCGCCGCCGGAACGTTCGATCAGGCCGGGCCGGAATTGAGTTCCACCAGCGAAGACGGCCCGTTCTGCGGGTCGGCGCCTTCGCCGACCGAGGTCCAGCTGTTCTTTTCGATGTCGACGACCTTCGGGACGCCCTTGATGACCATCGTCGCCTTCAGGGCGTGGTCGTCGGCCTTGATGAGGTAGACCTTGGCGAGGTCGAGGCTCAGGTAGCCCTTGTCCGCCGTGACGCGGAAGCAGAAGCTCGTGCTGCTGGCCCGGCTCCACACCTCGACCAGGTTCTGGCCGGCGGCGCAGTCGGTGAACAGGATGTGCCCGTCGCCCTTGAGCAGCCGGATCCCGTGCTCGGCGAAGATCTGGTCGGCGCCGGGGTAGTCGAAGTACTCCACGATGGGCGGCGGGGGGTCGTCGGCCGAGGCCGGTGCCGCGGTCATCGTGATGGCGGCAGTTGAAGCCGCGGTGACGAAAATTGCGGCGAACAGGTGATTTGCAGCTTTCATGGAATGCCTCCCCTGAAGTGGAGCGGGGAGCGAGCAACCGCGAACGGAATCAACCACGCATCGAAATTTGCGCTCCCCCTGAACGGTTGGCAGATAACCGCTCTTCGAACTTTACTCGACGACATAGTAGGCGAGAAGTGATGTGCATCACTTTGTTTCTGGTTGAGCTCACCGGTCGAAGCGCCTCAGGTTGTGGAGGTCCATCAGCCTGATCACCTTGTTCGCGTACTCCGGGTCGGTGGCGTACTTCTTCGCCACCGACCGGATGAACGCGTCCGGGTCCGTCCGCGCCGGCAGCGCCGCCGCGTAGTTCGGCGAAGTCGTCAACAGCCGGCCGTAGTCGCGGAACGAGTCGTCGATCGACGCGTAGACCCGGAAATACGCGTCGACCGGGTGGCACGGCGACGGAATGCACTCCGTGCTCGGGTACCGCGCGCAGCGCACTGCGATCGGTCCCGGGCTCGTCGGCGTCACGCACTTGAAGCCGAAGTAGTTCCGCTCGTCGACCGACAGTTTGCTGCGACCCCAGTTCGACTCGAGGATCGACTGCGCCACCGTGACCGACGCCGGGATGTCGTACGCCGCGTGGATCGCCGTCGCGATCGGGCCGGCCGCATCGACGTACGACTCCTGGTAACCCGGTGACAGCAGCAGTGCCGCCAGTCCGATGTGGATCATGGCGGAAAAGCTGCCCGATCCACCCGCACGCGGCGACCGGGATCACCCGGAAGTGACCCTCAGCAGTAGCCGAGCTGCGCCAGCGTGTCGACGACGATCTCGGACGGGTGGTACTTGTCCATCCAGGACTCGCCGCGGCGGTTCTGGTACGTGTCGAGGAAGTTCTGCAGCTTGTCGCCGCGCATCTCCGTCAGCACGACCGTCTCGCCGAGGTGCTGCGGCGTCTCCGTGCGCTCGCGGTGCACCGCGCACGGCAGGCCGAGGTAGTAGCACTCCGCCGAAAGACCACCCGAATCGGTGACGACGTACTCGGCGCGCGCCACCAGCGGCAGGAACTTCAGGTACCGCATCTTCGGCTGGACGATGAACTGGTCGTCGAAGATGTTCCCGATGCCCAGCGCGCGGATCTTCTCGCGCTCGGGCGCCCCGGCCATGTACAGGATCGGCATCTTGCGGCTCTGCTCGCGCAGGATCTCCAGCGCCTCGCGGTACTTGTCCGGGCGCGAGACCAGCTCGAAGCGGTGCAGCGTGGCCAGGCCGAACTTCTCCGGCAGGTTGGGCACGTCGAGCGGTTGGTTGATGGCGAGGCGCATCGCGTCGATCGCGGTGTTCGCCTCGGTGTCGACGACCACGCCGCGGGCGTGGCGCAGGTTGTTGACCTCGCGGATGCTCGGCGCGAAGTGGATGTCGACGATCTTCGCCGCGATCTTGCGGTTCAGCTCCTCCGGCAGCGGCGAGAGGATGCTGCCCGACCGCGCGCCCGCCTCGACGTGGCCGACGCGGGACTTGAGGATCCGCTTGCCGATCAGCGAGCCGTACGGCGTGGTGAACGTGTCGCCGTGCACCAGCACCAGCGGGGGACGGCCGTCCTCGGTCAGCGCGGCGCGCAGCTCGTGGCGGCGGCTCCACGCCGTCCGCAGCACCTGCGCGGCCCAGCCCGGCACCTGGGCGGGCGACTCGAGGTTGTGGGCCTTGTCCTCCGGCACCAGCCAGACGTCCGGCTCGGGCATGTTCAGGTCCGCGAGGACGTCGGCGACCTCGTCGACGTGCTGGGCGGTGAACCAGATCTTCGGCCGCATCCCGCGCTCGCGGATACCGTGGTAGACCGGCGCGATCTTGATCAGTTCCGCGGTGGTGCCGAGAATGAAGGAAATCACCAGAGGAGCCCATTTCCGGTCGGGTGCGGTGGCGTAAGGATACTGGCCGACCCGGCGCGGGGGCCGCCGGGTAGCCTCGGCCCGGTGAGTGCGAACCCGCTCCTCCCCTCGCTCAGCGTCGTGATCCCGGTCTACAACGAGCAGGACTGGATCGAACGCAGTGTCGGCGCGCTGCTCGCTTCGGCCTCGGCCGCGGACTGGCCGATCGAGGTCGTCGTGGTCGACGACGGCAGCACCGACGCCACGCCGTCCCGGCTCGACGACCTGCGCGAACGCCACGGCATCACCGTGATCGGCCAGGCCAACTCCGGCCGGTTCGAGGCGCGGCGGGCCGGCATCGCCAAGTCGTCCGGCGAGTGGGTCGCGCTGCTCGACAGCCGCGTCATCGTCGACGAGCACACCCTGACGTTCCTGCGCGACCAGCTCGTGGAGCACCCCGAGCGCGCGGTCTGGAACGGCCACATCAACGTCGCTTCCGAGCACAACCCGTACGCCGGCTTCATGGCCGGCCTGGTCAAGGTGCCCTGGCGCAAGTACTGCGCGAACCCGCGGCTGATGTCGTACGGCATCGAGGAGTTCGACGTCTACCCGAAGGGCACGACGTTCTTCTGCGCCCGCCGCGGCCTCCTCGAGGGCTCGGTGACGGCGTTCGCGTCGCTGTTCGACGACATCCGCTTCGCCAGCGACGACACCCGCATGCTGCGCTGGATCGCCGAGCGCGAGCGGATCTGGCTGGCCCCGGAGCTGTCGGCGACCTACAACGGGCGCGACTCGTTCAAGAAGTTCACGCAGCAGGCCTACTTCCGCGGCACGACCTACGTGGACTCCTACATCGCCTCGCCCGGCCCGGCCCGCAACGCCCTGTTCGGCGCGCTCGCGGCCGGGGTCGTCGGCCTGGTCTTCGCGGCGAAGAAGCCGAAGACCACGCTGGCCGCCGGGGTCCTCGGTGCGGTCGCCGCGGGTGAGGTCGTCAAGAAGTGCGGCGCGACCGGCCCCGAGGCCCGCGCGGTCACGAAGCTGCTGCCGGTGTTCGCCGGCGGGTTCGGCGCCGGCGTCCTGCGTGGACTGGCCATGGCCGTGCGCGCCCAGCTCCGCCGCCGATGAGCACCGAAGTGGACACGCCGGCCGCCGCGCGCAGCGGGCGCACCACCGCGGGCAGCCTCGGCGGCTCGCTGATCGTGTCCATCGGCCTCGGCTACCTGCTCACGGTCGCCTGCCAGCGCCTCCTGCCGCCGCAGGAGTACGCCATCTTCGTCACGTTCTGGGGCCTCGTGATGGGCCTCGGCAGCACGCTGTCGCCGCTCGAGCAGGAGCTTTCGCGCCAGTCGGCGGTCGCCGCGCTCGACGGCGGCAAGGCGGGCCGTCCGGCGCTGCGGGCGGTCGCGGTCGGCGTGGTGGTCGCGGCCGCGTTTTCGCTGGCGCTGCTCATCCCGCCGGTCAACGAAAAGCTCTTCCGCGGAGACTGGTCGCTGGCGCTGATCGTGTTGTGCGGCGGGGTCGCGTTCGCCTGCCAGTTCGGCACGCGCGGGCTGCTCATCGGGCAGCACAAGGTGAAGGCGTTCTCCCTGCTCGTGATCGCCGAACCGGCGGTCCGGGCGCTGATCCTGGGTGTCCTGTTCGTCTCGGTCGCCTACAACGTGGTCTCGCTGGCGATCGCGGTCGCCGCGGGCTCGTTCGCGTGGCTGCTGTTCGCGCGCCCGGCCCGCCAGCTGCTCGACGTCCACGTGGAGGGCGACGGCTGGGGCGTGACGTCCCGCCGGATGGGCATGCTCCTGGTCGGCGCGGCCCTGACGGCGGCGGTCATCACCGGCTACCCGGCCCTGGTCGGCCTCCTGGCCCCGGGCGGCGACGGCGACCGCGTGGGTTCGCTGTTCGCGGCCCTGGTCATCGCGCGGCTGCCGCTGACGCTGATCGGGCCGGTCCAGTCCCTGGCCGTGCCGTTCGTCGTCCGGCTGTCGGTGACTCCGGAGGGGCGCCACCGCCTGCGCCGCGTGCTCGCCCTCGGCGCGGTCTTGTCGCTGGGGTTGGCTGCGTTGGGTGCGCTGGTGGGGCTGTGGCTCGGCCCGTGGGCGGTCCGCTTCGTGAGCGGGCCGGGCTACGACATCGACGGCTGGTCGGTGGCGGGGCTCGTGTGGTCGTCGGTGCTGCTGGTGCCGATGCAGCTGCTCACGGCGGTGCTGGTGGCCCGGACGCAGGCGAAGCTCGTGCTGGCGACCTGGGCGGTGGTCACGGGCACGGCATCGCTGGTGCTGCTGTTCCTGCCGGGCGACACGGTCTTCCGCGCGGTGGTCGCGCTGGCGGTGGCGCCGACGTTGGGGCTGGCTGTGGTGCTCGCGTTCGTCCTGCGGCGGGCGCCGGAGCCGGCCGAGTCCGGTTCGGACGCTGCCTGAAAGCCTGCCCGTTTTCTGGCTTCGTATCGGGGTGGTGGGGGAGGTCTGGGTGGGCTGTCGTTTGTGCCTACGGCTTTCTGTCACACCGGTGAGGCACTTGGGGCAGCTGTGACTTGCCAGGACCCACCCTCCCTGGGGGTCCATCCCCGCTTCAGCCTATCGGCCCCACCCGACCGAAACCCGCGCGAAGAAGCCGCTCGAGCCGCCTTGTCCACACCCCGGCCTGGTTGTGGAAAGGCGGCCTGCTGTCGTGCAAAGGCGGCCCGCTGTCGTGCAAAGGCGGCCCGCTGTCGTGCAAAGGCGGCCCGCTGTCGTGCAAAGGCGGCCCGCTGTCGTGGAAGGGCGGCCCGCCGTCAGCCTCGGGGCGGGGTCTGCGGCAGGTCCAGCCGGTACACGCTCACCGTTCCCGAGCTGAACTCCTTCTTCAGGCCCGGCAACCCGGCCAGCCTGCTCAGTCCCGGTGCCAGGCTGTACGTCAGCTTGCCCGTCCAGTGGTGGCCGTCCGTGCCGACCGTCGGGGCCGAGGTGTCCACGTACACCCAGCGGACGTTCTTCGCCCGGAGGATGCTCTGGACCTCGGCGTCCTCCGGGTAGTAGTTGAACATCGCCAGCAGCGTGATGTTGTCCTGGATCGGGCTGTGGCCGTCCGGGACGATGTTGAGGATCGGCAGGTCGTAGTCGACGTACAGCAGCGTCGAACCGTCGTTCGCGTTGTTGAGGATCGTCTCGCCCGGGGCCGCGTGCTCGTGCAGCCACTTCGCCGCCGCGTCGTCCGCCGCGTCGTAGCGGACGAACTGCGGGGTCGCGTAGCGCTGGCTCAGCGACAGCGCCCCCGTGTTCATGTAGCCGCGGAACGACGTCACCGTCAGCGCACCCAGCAGCACCACGATCAGCCCGTACGCCACCGCCGGCCGGAACCGCACCGGAACCGGGTTGCGCTTCTGAACGGCGACGACGAACAGCCCGAGAGCCACGAACAGGACGCCCGCCAGCGGGGGAATCAGCAGGTAGACGTGGGTGTCGAGGCGGTTGGCGACGCGGTAGTAGTACCGGCCGATCATCGCGCCGAAGCCGGAGTTGGGCGAGTAGTGGAAGCTCACCATGACCGTCGCCCAGAACAGCCAGGCCGTCAGCAGCGGCCACGCCCGGCGCGAAAGCAGCGTGGCGACGACGCCGGCCAGGCCCAGCAGGCCGAGCACCAGCTGGCCCATCGTGCCGCTGGGGTCGAAGTAGCCGCCGTAGGGCAGCCGGGCGACCAGCTCGAACGACGCGCCGAACTGCACCCCGCGGATGTTGGCCGGCGCGTCGACCACCGAGCCGTTGCCGAGCCGCAGGAGCGCCAGCACGTCCGGGACGATCAGGACGACGGCGACCACACCCGCCAGCACCAGCGGCAGCAGCGCGCGGACGAAGGCGAGCCGGCCCGCCTTCGTGAACAGCAGGCCGATCATGGCCGCGACCGTGGTGAACGCGACGGACGTCAGCGCGCTCGGGTGCAGGTTGAAGGCGCCGGCCGCGGCGACGCCGATCAGCACCGCGCGCCCCCAGTTCCGCTTGCCGATCACCAGCATCACGGCGACCAGCCCGGGCATGAGCGTCATCGCGGCCGCGTTCGGCAGGACGCCGCCGTCGTGGGCGAAGGAGATGCCGGGGCGGTACAGCTGCACGGAGACCAGCGCGGCGACGCCGGCGGCGAGCTCGACCCAGCCACGGCCGAGCCGGCCGTGCCGGAGCACCGCCGCGGTGAGCGCGGCCACCGACAGCGGCAGCACGACCACCGAGAACGCGACCGTCACCAGGTTCAGGGACAGCATCGTGTCCCCGAAGATGTCGGTGAGCAGCGCGCTGAGGTCGGTGAAGCCGGGCGGGTAGAACTGGACGTTGGTGTCGTGCACGACGTCGATCGGCAGGACCTGCCACGGCGCGGCCTTGCCGGTGAAGTGCGTGAAGGCGGTCAGCACGGCGTGCGTGACGGTGTCGTGCTCCTGGGTCGGCGTCTGCCACGACCCGAGGCCCTTGTGCCACATGCGGACGCCGAGGCCGACGCCGGCGAGGGCGATGAGCGCACCCAGCACCTGGGCGACCAGCCCGGCCCGGCCGGTCAGTGTGCGCAGCCGCGGGTCTTCGGCGGGCGCGACCGGCTCAGCGGCCGCGCGGCGGCGGCGGGCCAGCCATCGCACCCCGCCGAGCACGAGCAGGACGACCACGAGCGCGACGGCCGCGGTCCACAGGCCGAAGCGGAGGCCGGTGACCCCGGTGAAGAGGGACAACAGCAGGACGAACCCCGTGGTCAACGGCGCCGAAAGGCCCGCGAGCCACAGCCGTTCGCGTACGCCGGTGACCAGGAGGATCGAGAATCCCGGGAGCAAGACCACGAGGACGCCCACAGCCAGCCGGACAGCTTCGGACAGCATGCCTTCTCCGATCAACAAAGCCGCCAACGCCCGGAGTCTATGGGTGACCGCGGTCCGTCCAGGACGCGGGTGACCAGCGACCTGACGTGCGCGGTAGCGTGGCCGCGGCCTCCGAACGGCGTGCACCGCCGGGTGCGGCGGTTCCCGGGGGCGATCACGGCGGAAATTGGGTGGGAGAATGGGTTTTCTGCTCGTTCTGGCCGCATTCTGGCTGCCGGGTGCGGTTTTCGGAGCGGCGATCGGCCTTCGCGGCTGGACGCTCGGCGCGGCGGCGCCGGTCCTCACGTTCGGGATCGTGGCCCTCGCCATCCCCCTACTGGGCGGCGCCGGCGTCCGGTGGACCGCGCTCTCCGTGACACTGTGGACGCTCGGGGTGTCGGCCGCCGGCTTCGCGGTCACCTGGGCCGTGGCCCGGTTCACCCGCCGTCGCCGTCCGGACGCCGAAGCGGCACCCGAGCGCCCGCGGTGGTCGTGGCGCGCGCACGCCTTCACAGCGCTCGGCGTCGCCGCCGGGATGGCGGTCGGCCTGCTCACGGTGCTGCGCGGCATCCCCACGCCCGGCACGGTCAACCAGGACTGGGACGCCGCCTTCCACGCGAACCTCGTCCGCTGGATCGCCGAGCGCGGTGACGCGCGCCCGTCGACCATCGGCACCATCGCGAACCTGCCGGACGAGACGCACTACTTCTACCCGGACACCTACCACGCGCTGCTCGCCCTGCTCTTCGGCAAGGGCGGGCTGACGGTCATGCCGCTGCTGAACTTCGCGTCCATCGCCGTCACCTTCGCGGTGCCGCTCGGTGTCGCCGCGATGTGCCGCGCGTGGCGGATGCCGCCGGTGACCGCTGCCGCGGCCGCGGCGGCCTCCGCCTGCTTCACCTCGTTCCCCTACGACCTGTTCTGGCACGGCCCGGTCTGGCCGTACGCGGCCGGCGTCGCACTGGTCCCGGCCGTGCTCGCGGTGGTCCGGCTGCTGCTCGAGCCGGGCGGGGCCACGGGACCGCTGGCCGTCGGGGTCGGCGTCGCGGGGCTGGCGGCGCTGCACACGAGCGTCGTGTTCGTGCTCGTCGTCTACTGCGTCCTGATCCTGGCCGCCGTGCTCCTGAAGTTCGAGCCGATCGACTGGCGGCGGGCCTGGCCTTCGCTGGTGGCGGCCGCGCTGCTCGCCGTCGGGCTCGGGCTGCCCCAGGTCCTGCCCTCGCTCTACAACGCCGGCGGCGTGACGTCCGCGGTCTGGGCGAACGCGGCGACCATGACCGGCGCGGTGGGGCAGACGGTCACGTTCTCCCCGATGGCGAGCTTCCCGCAGTGGTGGGTCGGGCTGCCCGCCATCGCCGGGGTGTTCCTGCTGGCCCGGCACCGGCGGATGGTCTGGCTGGTCGCCGCGTACGTCGTCCTCGGCGGCCTGTACGCGGCGACGGTGTCCATGGAGAACGGCCTGGTGCACCTGCTGAGCGGGCCGTTCTACAACGACAACTACCGGCTCGCGGCCCTGCTGCCGCTGGTCGGCGCGGTGGGCTTCGGCGAGTTCGTCCACACGGCGACGGCGTGGTTCGCGGCGAAGGTCCGGCCCCGGCTGCCGAAGCTGCACCCGGCCGCGCCCGTCCTGGCCGGCGTGGTGCTGCTCGCCGCGGTGATCGGCGGGTTCAGCCGCGGGTACGTGTACCTCAACTCCGTCCACGTGAACATCGCCTACCGCGGCTTCCCCGCGGTGAGCGCGGACGAGGAGACGGCGTTCGCCTGGCTGGCGCAGCACACGGTGCCCGGCGAGCGCGTCCTGAACGACCGCCTCGACGGGTCGGTCTGGATGTACGCGCTGCAGGGGGTGCAGCCGACCCAGTGGAACTACTACGGCGCCCCGCGCGCCAGCGACGTCGGGTACGTCAGCGCGTTCGCGAACCGGCTGGAGTCCGACCCGAAGGCGCGCAAGATCCTCCGGGAGCTGAAGGTCCGCTACGCCTTCGTCGGCCAGGGAAATGCCGTCCCCGACCAGCGCAACGATGCCGGCCTGCTGAACCTGGACACCACGCCCGGGTTCAAGCTGGTCTACCGCAACGCCGGTGCCTCGATCTACGAGATCGCGGGCCAGCAGGACGTCGTGGCGGCGGGGGCCGCACCCGGGTCCGCGGCCAGTGACGGGCAGTGAAGGGATAAAGTGATCGCGTGTCAACGACCTCGGTGACCAATCGCCGCGTGCTCATCGTGATGCCCGCCCTCAACGAGTCGGCGAGCGTCGCGTCGGTCATCGAGCAGGTGAAGCGGGCCCTCCCGAACGGTGATCTGCTCGTCGTCGACGACGGCTCGGTGGACGACACCGCCAAGCTGGCCCGCGCCGCGGGTGCCGAGGTGGCCCGGCTCGCCGTGAACCTCGGGGTCGGGGGCGCGATGCGCACCGGCTTCCGCTACGCCGCCGCCCGCGGGTACGACGTCGTCGTGCAGGTGGACGCGGACGGCCAGCACGACCCGGACGAGCTCGACGCCCTGCTGCGCGGCCTGGACGACGCGGACATCGTGATCGGCTCCCGGTTCGCCGGCAAGGGCGCGTACAAGGCCAGCGGGCCGCGCAAGTACGCCATGGTCGCGCTGTCGATCGTGTTCTCGCGGCTGGCGAAGACCCGGCTGACCGACGTCACGTCGGGCTTCAAGGCGATGGGGCCGCGCGCGATCCGGCTGTTCGCCGGCTACTACCCGGCCGAGTACCTCGGCGACACGGTCGAATCGCTGGTCATGGCCATCCGGGCCGAGCTGACCATCAAGGAGATCCCGGTCATCATGCGCGAGCGCGCGGGCGGCACGCCCAGCCACTCGCCCGTCAAGTCGGCCGTCTACCTGGGCCGCGCCGGGCTCGCGCTGCTGCTCGCGCTGGTCCGCCGCCGCCCCGCGGTCGACTCCTCAGACTCGGCATAAGGAGCTCGGGAAGATGGAAGGTTGGCGCGTCCTCAGCATCGTCGTCGCCTGCGTCGTGCTGTTCGTCGTCCTCGAGATGATGCGGCGGCGCAAGCTGCGTGAGAAGTACGCGGGCGTGTGGCTGATCGTCGCCATCGGCGTCGTGGTGCTGGCCGCGATCCCGGCGGCCGCGAAGTTCCTCGCCGGGCTGACCGGGGTGGAAACCCCGTCGAACTTCGTCTTCCTCCTGGCAGGCGTCGTCCTGGCGCTGGTGTCGCTGCACCTGTCCACGGAGACCGGGCACCTCGAGGAAGAGGTGCGCACCTCGGTCGAGGAGATCGCGCTGCTGCGCTGCGAGCTCGAGGACACCCGGCGCGAGCTGGCGGTCCGGATCGCCGAGCTGGAGGCGAAGACGGCGGCTCCCGACGACGTCAAAGGGCTCCCGGAGGTCGAGCGCGTCAGCAAGTGACGCGCTCGTAGATGCCCTGCTCGCCGCTCCGGCCCGGCTGGGCCGGGTGCGCGTGCTGGCGATCGACGGTCCCTCGGGCGCCGGGAAGTCCACGCTGGCCGCCCAGGTCGTCGACGGCCTGACCGCACGCGGTTGCCGGACGGCCCTCGTCAGCACCGACGCCTTCGCGACGTGGGACGACCCGGTCGCTTGGTGGCCGCAGCTCGTCGACGGCGTCCTGCGTCCCCTCGCCGGCGGCGAGCCGGGGGTGTACCGGCGAGTGGACTGGTCCACCGGGGCACCCCGGCCGGGTGAGCTCGTCCGGGTGGCCGTGCCGGACGTCCTGGTGCTGGAGGGGGTTTCGAGCGGCCGGACTTCGGTAAGACCCCTGCTTTCCCACCTCTGCTGGCTCTCCGGCGGCTCCGCGGCCGACCGGCTGGCCAAGACGGTCGCACGGGACGGCGAGGCCGCACGGGCCGAATTGGGGCGGTGGCAACGGTTCGAGCGCGGCTGGTTCGCCGTCGACGGCACCGCCGAGGCCGCCGGCACCCGACTTTCGTAGGGGACGGGGCGCTCACGGAGCGTGAACGACCTCTTCCGGATCGATCAAGCGATCCGTAGTCGGATGCACGAGTGGACCAATGTCGGTACCGCCAACTGAGTCAGGGATCGGGTACCGGGTGCAGCCGCCGACCATAAAAAGTCACATTCTGTCACGATTTATGGACACATTGCGGTCAAATCGACGTCCACGTAGCGCGATCGTAACCTCACGTGCTTAAGTGCGGGCCGAGTTCCCGCTAGTGTCGGCGAGCACACCGATCGTCCGTCGAGTTCCTGACCGACCGGACGGTGACTTTGAACCCGAACATCTCCCAAGGGGTGCCAGATGCAGCAATTGCGGCTGACCCGAACACGCCGCGTGGCCCTGATCGGGCTCAGCGGCGCGCTCGCGGTTTCGCTGTCCGCCTGTGCGGAATCCAAGCGTGAAGAGGGCGCAGGGGGTGGTTCCGGGGGCACCATGATCTTCGGCGCGGCCGGTAACCCGAAGTTGTTCGACCCGATCTTCAACGACGAGGGCGAGACCTTCCGGATCACGCGGCAGATCTTCGACACGCTGATCCAGAACAAGCCGGGCACCGCCGACCTCGAGCCCTCGCTGGCCGAGAAGTGGGAGCCCAGCAACGACGGCAAGACCTGGACCTTCTCCCTCAAGCAGGGTGTGAAGTTCTCCGACGGCACCGCCTTCGACGCGACCGCGGTCTGCTCCAACTTCGACCGCTGGTACAACATGAAGGGCGCCGCCGCCCAGAGCCAGATGATCTACTACGCCGACGTCTTCGGCGGGTTCGCCAAGAACGAGAGCACCGACTACAGCGACCCGGTCTACAAGAGCTGCGAAGCCAAGGACCCGGCGACCGCGGTCGTGAACCTGAACAAGGCGAAGGGTGCGTTCCCGGCGGCCTTCACCCTGCCGTCGTTCGCGATGCAGAGCCCGACCGCGCTCAAGCAGTACAAGTCGGACGAGGTCACCCAGTCCGGCGACTCGTTCACCTACAGCGAGTACGCGAACAAGCACCCGGTCGGCACCGGCCCGTTCAAGTTCGACAGCTGGGACCAGGGCAAGGGTGAGATCACCCTGTCCAAGAACGACACCAGCCCGAGCCAGACGGCCAAGCTCGACAAGCTGATCTTCAAGGTGATCCCGGACGAGAACGCCCGCAAGCAGGCGCTCAAGGCCGGTGACATCCAGGGTTACGACTACCCGGCGCCCGCGGACTACGGCCTGCTGCGCAACGAGGGCGAGCAGGTGCTGGTGCGCCCGCCGTTCAACGTGCTCTACATGGGCATCAACCAGTCCGGCCCGGCCGGTGCCAAGCTGAAGGACGTCAAGGTCCGCCAGGCGCTCGCCTACGGCATCAACCGCGAGCAGTTCGTCAAGAGCAAGCTGCCCGAGGGCGCCGAGGTGGCCACCGAGTTCGTGCCGAAGACGATCGCCGGCTACACCGACGACGTCACCAAGTACCCGTACAACCCGGAGAAGGCCAAGCAGCTGCTCCAGGAAGCCGGGGCGACGAACCTGACGCTGAAGTTCTACTACCCGACCGAGGTCACCCGTCCCTACATGCCGAACCCGGCGGACGTGTTCACCTCGCTCTCGGAGGACCTGAAGGCCATCGGCATCAAGATCGAGCCGGTCGCCAAGCCGTGGAACGGTGGCTACAAGGACGACGTCCAGAAGTTCGGTTACCAGGACCTCCACCTGCTCGGCTGGACCGGTGACTACAACGACGCCGGGAACTTCGTCGGCACCTTCTTCGGCCGCACGAAGAAGGAGTTCGGGTTCGACAACCCGCAGCTGTTCCAGGCGCTGGCCAACGCGGACGCTTCGCCCGCCGGTGACGCGCACGCCAAGGCGTACCAGGAAGTCAACAAGCAGATCATGGACTACCTGCCCGCGATCCCGATTTCCTACGGCCCGCCCGCCATCGTGGTCGGCCCGAAGGTCAAGGGTCTGGTCGCCAGCCCGCTGACCGACGAGCGGTTCAACACCGTGACTGTCAACTGACGGTTCCACTTTGCGAGGCATGGGGTGGGTGCTACCGCGCCCACCCCATGTTCCGTACTCAGCGGGCTGCCACCTAAGGACTGCAAGTGCTCCGTTTTCTCGTGCGTCGGCTGCTACAAGCGATCCCGACGCTGCTCATCCTGTCCATCCTGGTCTTCGCCTGGCTGCGGTCGCTGCCCGGAGGGCCCGCGGCCGCCCTCCTCGGCGACAAGGCAACGCCGGAGAAGATCGCCAACCTCAACCACGTACTGGGGCTCGACCAGCCGGTCGTCATCCAGTACTTCAAGTTCCTCGGCCGTGCGATCACCGGTGACTTCGGTGCCTCGCTGGTCTCCACCCAGCCGGTGATGTCGGAGATCGGCACTTTCCTGCCGGCCACCATCGAGCTGGGTTTCTCCGCGATGGTCGTCGCGGCGCTCATCGGCATCCCGGCCGGCTACGTCTCGGCCCGCTACCGCGGTGGCGTCGCTGACAACGTGATCATCGTGCTGACGCTGATCGGCGTCGCGGTGCCGGTCTTCTTCCTCGGCTACATGATGCAGGACCTGCTCGCCGGGCCGCTGGGCCTGCCGTCGCAGGGACGGCAGGCGGCCGGGCTGGACGCCACCTCCATCACGAACTTCGCCGTCCTCGACGGCATCATGACGAGCGAATGGGACGCCGTCTGGGACGCGATCAGGCACCTGATCCTCCCGGCGTTCGCGCTCGCCACCATCCCGCTCGCGGTGATCACCCGGATCACCCGCGCTTCGGTGCTCGAAGTGCTCAACGAGGACTTCATCCGCACGGCCAACTCGAAGGGCCTCACGCAGCCCGTCGTCCGGCGGCGGCACGTGCTGCGCAACGGCCTGCTCCCGGTGGTCACCACCATCGGCCTGCAGACCGGCGCGCTGCTCGGCGGCGCGGTGCTGACCGAGCGGGTGTTCAACTTCCGCGGCCTCGGATTCCTGCTGGCCGAAGGCATCGAACGGCGTGACTACCCCCGGCTGCAGGCGCTGCTGCTCTTCGGCGCGCTGGTGTACGTGCTGGTGAACATGCTGGTCGACGTCTCGTACGGGATCATCGACCCGAGGGTGCGTGTGCGATGAACACTCTGCTGAACAAGAAGAAAGAACCGATCGACAAGCTCGCCGCGGCGAGCGGGAACAGCCTCGGCCGCGAAGCACTGCGGCGGATGCTGCGCAGCCCGGTCGCCATCACCGGCGGCGTGATCACGGGCCTGTTCGTGCTGCTGGCGGTGTTCGCGCCGCTCATCGCGCCCAAGGACCCGTTCGAGCGCTACCTGCAGGGCGAGGTCGCCCTCGGCCAGGGGATCATCCCCGGCTCCCGGCCGGGCTACCCGCTCGGCGTGGACGACTTCGGCCGCGACGAGCTGTCGCGGCTGCTCGTCGGCGCGCAGAACACGCTGCTCGTCGGCGTGCTGGCCACGGTGATCGGCGTGCTCCTCGGCGTCATCATCGGCGGGCTCGCCGGCGCGTTCGGCGGCTGGGTCGACACCGTCCTCATGCGACTGGTCGACGTCATGCTGTCGGTGCCGTCGCTGCTGCTGGCGATTTCGGTCGCGGCCCTGTTCGCCAAGCCGAGCCAGTGGACGGTGATCCTCGCCGTCTCGCTGATCGGGGTGCCGATCTTCGCGCGGCTGCTGCGCGGCTCGATGCTGGTCCAGCGCGGCAGTGACCACGTCCTCGCGGCGACGTCGCTGGGCGTGAAGCGCGGCGCGATCGTGTTCCGGCACATGCTGCCGAACTCGCTCGGCCCGGTCATCGTGCAGGCCACGCTGACCCTGGCGACCGCCATCCTGGAGGCCGCGGCGCTGTCGTTCCTCGGCCTGGGCGACCCGGACCCGAACCGGGCGGAGTGGGGCATCATGCTGAGCAAGGGTGCCCGGCAGTTCCTCGACGTCCGGCCCGAACTCGCGTACTACCCGGCGATCGCGATCATCATCGTCGCGCTCGGGTTCACGCTGCTCGGCGAGTCCCTCCGTGAAGCCCTCGACCCGAAGAACAGGCGGTGAACCCCCATGGCACTCCTTGAAGTCCGTGATCTCACGGTCCAGTTCGTCCGCCGTGGCGAGCAGTCGTTCACCGCGGTGGACAACGTCAGCTTCGACGTCGAGCCGGGCCAGACGGTCGGCCTGGTCGGCGAGTCCGGCTGCGGCAAGTCCGTGACGTCGCTGGCGATCATGCGGCTGCTGGCCAAGCGCGGCAACAAGGTCAGCGGTTCGGTGCGCTTCGAAGGCACGGACCTGCTGCGGTTGTCCGACCGGGAAATGCGCGACCGCCGCGGCCGCGACCTCGGCATGGTGTTCCAGGACCCGCTGTCCTCGCTGAACCCGGTCATCCCGATCGGGCTGCAGATCACCGAGGTGCTGGAGCGCCACCGCGGGATGTCGCGCAAGGCGGCGTCCGTCGAAGCGGTGGACCTGCTGGACAAGGTCGGCATCCCGGACCCGTCGCGGCGGCTTTCCGAGTACCCGCACCAGCTTTCCGGCGGGATGCGGCAGCGCGCGCTGATCGCGATCGCGCTGGCGTGCCGCCCGCGGCTGCTCATCGCCGACGAGCCGACGACCGCGCTCGACGTCACGATCCAGGCGCAGATCCTCGCGCTGCTGCGGGAACTGGTGCAGGACACCGGAACCGCGCTGATCATGATCACGCACGACCTCGGCGTCGTCGCCGGGCTGTGCGACGAGGTCAACGTCCTCTACGGCGGCAAGATCGTGGAGCGGGCGCAGCGGCACCAGCTGTTCGCCGAGCCGCGGCACCCGTACACGCACGGCCTGCTCGCCTCGATCCCGCGCCTGGACGCGGGCCGCGGCGAGAAGCTGATCCCCATCCGGGGTTCGGTGGCCGACAACATCCCCTGGGACCACGGGTGCGCGTTCGCGCCGCGGTGCCCCAACGCGCTGCCGGTCTGCCGCGAGGTCCAGCCGCAGCTGGTGCCCGACCAGGGCGGCCTGCTGCGCTGTCACAACCCCGTGCGGCCCGCGGTCGCCGCGGGAGGAGGAGCCCGATGACCCGTCCTGCTGGTGACGTGCTGCTCGAGGTCACCGACCTCAAGGTGCACTTCCCGATCAAGCGCGGCATCGTGATCGACCGGACGGTCGGGCACGTGTACGCGGTCGACGGCGTCGACCTGGCCATCCGCCGCGGCGAAACCTACGGCCTGGTGGGCGAATCCGGCTGCGGCAAGTCCACTTTGGGCCGGGCGATCCTGCGGCTCAACGAGCCGACCGCCGGTTCCGTGAAGTTCGACGGCACCGATGTCGCCCAGCTCAAGGGAGAGGAACTGCGGAAGGCCCGGCGCCGGATGCAGATGATCTTCCAGGACCCGATGTCCAGTTTGGACCCGCGCCAGTCGGTCGAGTCCATCCTGCTCGAGGGCATGCACGCGCACGGCCTCGACAAGGACAAGGAAGCCACCCAGCGGCGGCTGCGGCAGCTGCTGGCCGCGGTCGGCCTCCCGGAGACGTCGCTGCGCAAGTACCCGCACGAGTTTTCGGGCGGTCAGCGCCAGCGCATCGGCATCGCGCGGGCGCTGGCCGTGGAGCCGGACCTGATCGTCGCCGACGAACCGGTGTCCGCTTTGGACGTTTCGGTGCAGGCCCAGGTGGTGAACCTGCTGGAAGACCTGCAGGACCAGCTCGGCTTGACCTACGTCGTGATCGCGCACGACCTGGCGGTGGTGCGGCACATCTCCGACCGCATCGGCGTGATGTACCTGGGTGCGCTGGTCGAGGAGACCGACGCGGACTCGCTGTACCGGGACCCGCTGCACCCGTACACGCGGGCGCTGCTGTCGGCCATCCCGGTGCCGGACCCGCAGGTCGAGGACACCCGTGAGCAGATCCTGCTCGCCGGTGACCTGCCCTCGCCCGCCAACCCGCCGACGGGCTGCCGCTTCCACACGCGCTGCCCGTGGCGGCAGGCGAGCCTGTGCGACACCGACCGCCCGCAGCTGCGCGAAATCGGCGGCGGGCACCGGGTGGCGTGCCACTACGCGGAGGACATCCGCGACGGGCGCATCCAGCCGCACGAGGTGGAGCCGGAACTGGTGGAACTGACCGGGGCGCTCAACCCCGACCTGGGCCCGCCGGACATCGGCACCGCAGCCGAGATCCTCTGAGTTCTCGATTCCGAGGGGGCCGGCCGGGGTTTCGCCCCGGCCGGCCCCTTTTTTTTTTACGGCTTGAGGTCGAGTGCCGCGCTCATCGAGCCGTCCATGTAGAACGGCGTCGAGTCGTGGACGTGGGTGATCCGCCACTCTCCGTCCTGCTCGCGGAAGCACACGGTGGAGCGGAACCACAGCTCGAACGGCTGCGACATCCCCTTCGGGGTCGTCGACAGCCGGGTGAGCGCGTGGCAGTACGCGACGTCCCCGCCGACGGTGATTTCGAGGTCGCGGGTCTCGTACTCGATTGAGCCGTCGAACGTGCCGAACCAAGCTTCGCGCGCTTCGACGTTTTCGCCGTGGTGCACGAGCGGCGGGGCGAGGGTGAACGCCACGGCGTCCGGTGTGTACTGCGCCGCCAGTGCCTTGGCGTCGCGGGCGGTCATCGCCGTCGCACGGGCCGTCATCAGTTCGCGAATTCGCTGTTCGGTCATGCCATCCTCCTAGGGTGTGGTGCCGTTCGGAAGGGACGTAGGCGCCGCCGAGCGGATTTCGACATCGACCGGGAGGCGTTCGTGAAATACGTGGTGCTGATCTACGGCAACCCTGACTCGCGCCAGGCGTGGGAGGGCATGAGCGAGGAGCAGCGGGCCGCCGGGCTCGCGTACTACCAGCAGCTCAACGACGACCTCGACGAGTCAGGCGAGCGGATCGTCTCCGAGCGGCTGGCGTACCCCGAGCTGACGACGAGGATCAGCGCCGGCACGACGACCGACGGGCCGTTCGCCGAGGCGAAGGAGTTCCTCGCCGGCTTCTACCTGCTCGACTGCGAGAGCCACGAGCGCGCGGTGGAGATCGCGGCGCGGATCCCGGAGGCGGCATTCGGGGTGGTCGAGGTGCGGCCGGTGATGGGGCTGCACGGGCCGGAGCTGTGAACCCGGAGCTGTTGCGGACGCTGGCACCCCAGGTCCTGGCGGCGCTGGTCCGCCGCTACGGTGACTTCGAGGCGTGCGAGGACGCCGTCCAGGAGGCGTTGCTGGCGGCGTCGCAGCAGTGGCCGACCGCGGGGGTCCCGGACCACCCGAAGGGGTGGCTGATCACGGCGGCGTCCCGCCGGCGCATCGAGCAGTTGCGCAGCGATTCGGCCCGCCGGCAGCGCGAGGAGTCGGTGGCGCTGGCCGAGCCGCCCGATCCAGCGCGAGTTTCCGGGGTCGACGACACGCTGACGTTGCTGCTGCTGTGTTGCCACCCGTCGCTGTCCCGGCCGTCGCAGGTGGCGTTGACTCTGCGTGCGGTGGGCGGCCTGACGACGGCGGAGATCGCCCGCGCGTTCCTCGTCCCCGAGGCGACGATCGGCCAGCGGATCAGCCGGGCCAAGCGGTCGCTGCGCGGGGAGCGGTTGGCCGGTGTTCGCCATCCGGAGCGGCTGGCAGCGGTTCTGCAGGTGCTGTACTTGATCTTCACGGAGGGACACACGGCCAGTTCGGGCGGCTCGGTGAGCCGCGTCGAGCTGACGACGGAGGCGATCCGCCTGGTCCGTGTCCTGCGGACGGAACTTCCGGCCGACGGCGAAGTCACGGGCTTGCTGGCGTTGATGCTGCTGACGGAGGCCCGCCGCTCGGCCCGAGTGTCGGCAGCGGGGGCGTTGGTGCCGTTGGCCGCGCAAGACCGGACGCTCTGGAACGCCGGGTTCATCGAGGAGGGGGTCGCGCTGATCACGGATGTGCTGGCAACGGCCCCGATCGGCCCATACCAGCTCCAGGCGGCAATCGCGGCGGTCCATGCCGAGGCGGCATCGGCGGAGTCGACGGACTGGGTGCAGATCTTGACTCTGTACGACCTGCTGCGGGTGGTGGCACCGGGGCCGATGGTGACGTTGAATCGGGTGGTGGCCTTCGCGCAGGTCCATGGGGCTGAGGCGGGGTTGATGGAGTTGGCGGGCGTGGAGTTGGCGGAGCACTACCGGGTGGACGCCGTGCGCGGGCATCTGCTGGAGGAGTCGGGGGACTTCGCCGGGGCCCGGGCGGCGTACTTGGCCGCCGCTCGACGGACGTTGAGTTTGCCGGAGCAGGGGTATCTGCAGGCTCGGGCGGCGAAGCTGACGCCCTGACGGCCCGCGGCCGGGCGAACTGCCGAGTCGGCACGGTGCGTGCACTGCCTGAATGACCCACGACTGGCGTAACACTTGGTCCTCGTAGCGCGACTTGGCCGACATCCAATCTTCGGTAATGCTCGGTATCCTCGAAGTGCGGGCGCGAAACGATCAAGGACATGACTGGAGTCGATCATGGGGGCGGACTGCGGCTCGGTGGCCGATTTTCTCAAATTTTCCAAACTTGGTGAGACGTACGCGCCGGTGGACTTGGAGAGTGGCGAGTCCGGATTCCGGGTCGCTCAAGACGGGATCGAGACCGTGTTCGCGCACAGTGGGGTCTCGATGAGGCTCATTGCCTACATCGAATTTGGCGACGGCTGGGTTCGCGGCAATCATTATCACCTGCGCAAAGTTGAACATCTTTGCGTGCTCAAGGGGCGCCTCGAAGCACGCTATTTCTTGCCGTCGGCACCGAAAGACGTACTGGTCGTTACGCTCTGTGCCGGCGATGTCGTCGAAGTGCTCCCCGGCTGCGTGCATGAGTATACGTCGGCAGGATTCAGTGCGGCTCTTGAATTTTCACCGCAAGAATTCTCCGCGAAGGACACGATCCCGTTCAACGTGGAGAAGGTGTGATGAATCAATGGATGAAGATAGGGACTTGCGTGGCCTGATTGCGCAGCACACCGCTTCACCTGGTGGATACAAGCAAGGACTATCGACAATAAGCCGGAAGTTGAGTGACCTCGTGCTCGCCGGGGCGCCTGCCGGTGCTGTCAATGAGGCTCGTATTATCCGGGCTGAGGTCCTGCAGAAGCTCGGCTGGCTGAATGGCGCTGAACTTGAGCTGAGCCGACTCGACCGTGATGGTTCCGCGTGGACGCGAGGTATGGAGCAAGGACGCTTGCTCGTCCAGGCCAAGATCGCAATGCAGCGCGGTGACCTCAAACTCGGCAAGGCTTTTCTGATGTCGCTGAACGACAGGCTTGCCGGCGAAACCCATTCGGAAATCGGGAAAACCTACTTGTGGCGCCAAGCCTTCACTCTGGGTGTCATGGCCGAATCCAGGCAGGCGAGACGTCTTCTGGACGAACATCGTTCAATCGTGATCTCCGGCGGATTTCATCAGGCCAACAATGTCATCTACGGCCGGATAGCGCCGCTGCTGGCCCAAGGCGGTGAACTCCCGCGAGGGTGGTCGGACTGGCTGACCGATGTCCGCGAGGCGGGTCAACTGTACCTGTCGTCGACAGTGGACTTCTCCGGCAGGCTCGGAAATCGAGGGAAGTCCCTATGTCAGGCTCTGCTTGTCGAATCTCTCATATGGTGGAAAGCGAGTAATCGGTATCACGCCTACTTCTACGGTATCGTCGGCGCCCTTCTTCTGAATCGCTGGGGCCTCAACCTCGAATCTGAAGGATTCGGAGAACTGGTCGCCTTGTTCAAGAGCATCGCGCCCCGGTTGTTCGGTGCGATCAAAAAGTCAATCGCCGTGGACCAGTTGTCGGAGGTTGATAACTGGGATCGTTTGCAACGTTCGAGGAGAGAATTGCTCGATAAGTCGGAAATTTCGGAAGCCTATGATTCGGCCACTATTGTGGTGGACGAAATTCTTCGGAGTCAAGAGAATACCCTCCGTACCTACGAGCTGCTGAAGCATGAAGGGAAACCCTGGTGACCGATAAATCCGAGGGATATCATGCAACTGCGCGACTTCTGGGGGTCATCTCGTCTCTCCGCGACTCGGCGATAGCCGGAAACGAGGACAAATCGCTACTGGAGTTGATTGCGATATCCAATGGCTTGAGTCTCCGAAACCCCGCGGTCTTGGGTGTGGCGCAAGCAATCTCCGAGTTGCCGCGAAAAATTGTCCGGCAGATCGAACGGCTCGACACTGCGGAAACGCAGTACGCCGCTCCGGGCGTGAACATCTTGGTGGAGGCTTTGTCTCCGGCCAATCTGGGTAAGACGTGGAACGTGATCTCACGAGATATTGAATTGGTTGGCATGCCGTCCTTGGCGAATTGTCAGGCTATCTTCTCCGGGCGAGAGTCGGAGCGTTTGCTTGATCGCGGGGAGCTGACAAGGCTTGCGGATGAAGCAAACCGTCTGTTGATCGATGTCCGGATGAACGATTCGTTGCCCGATGCGACAAGGGACTTCGTAGAGAGTGCGTTGGTGCATCTTTTGACCGCGATAGAGCAATACTGGGTCAAAGGTGTCTCCTCGATTGAGCGATCAATCGATGCAACCGTTGGCAGAGCCATTAGAGAAGGGCACTTCGTGAATCCGGACAAGGAGTCGCGGGGGGTATTGCGCAAGCTTGGCGAGACTCTGGTCAAGATCGCATTCGTGGTGGCCTTGGCTAATGATGTCGATACGCTTCCCAAGACTGTCCAAGATGTCGTTCATGGCATTGAGCACGTAGTCGACGGCGTCTCGCAGGAGAAGCCCCCTGTTCAGGGCAATGGTGTCGTCGAGAACAAGAGGCAATTGCCGCCCGGTGTGCACAATTAGGAAGGACGCCGTCGTTCATGACAAAGCGGCGCCAGTGCTACTATGGCAAGTATCATCCACGTGATCAACTCGGGAGCAGATGCAGTGAGCGGCGGCGGTGAGCTGAGTCACACCTTCGAGCCGGGCAAGTTCGAAGTGCGGGACATGCGTCACCTGGTTGTCCGGCAAGGCGAGCGGTCCGATGAGATCGTGCCGCCCGCCGATGTCGACGCGATCATCGTGATCGCTGGCTCGGGCAAGCAAGGTCGAGGTCGACCGAGGCACGGCGTACTGGGTTGAAGCGACTGGGAGTGCTGGCCTGATCGTGCAGATCAGCGGCATGCGTGCCACTGATTGAAACTTGTTCGTCAGTGACTTTTCGAATCAGAGATTGAGAGTATGGCGTGAAGGTTCTGATCTTCGGGAACGGGCAAGTCGGGAACTTTTATGCCGAGTACTTTCAAGCAAACGGTCACGCTGCGCCGATTGCTGTTGGGGTCGACATCACCGACCTCGAGCAGGTCCGTTCGGCCGTGACCGACCATGCTCCTGACGTTGTCATCAATACGGCAGCGAAGACAAACCTGGAGTGGTGCGGCAATAATCGCCTGCACGCTTTCGAGGTCAACGTGCTCGGTGCCGGTAACGTGGCGCAGGCTTGTGACGAGCGTGACGTGTACCTCGTCCACTACTCGAGCGGTTGTATTTTTTCGAGCATCAACGGGACTGATGCCAAGCGGGAGGACTCCGATCCCAATCCGGCCTCGTACTACGGCTGGACCAAGGTGTGGAGCGAGGAGATTGTGAACTTCGAGCGTTCCGATCGCTTCCGTTCGTTGATCCTACGGCCGCGCCAGCCGGTTTCGGCGCAGGTGAGCCCGAAGAACATGCTGGTCAAGATGCTTACGTTCGCCAAGTTCGTAGACACGCCGAATTCAGGGACCGTCATCGAGGACCTGATGTCGTGGACCGAGCAGCTGATTGCCCGAGAGGCGACCGGGGTTTTCCACGTCGCGAATTCAGGGTGGACCACCCCGTACAAGATCGGTCTGATGATCCAGGAGCTCGCGCTACCCAACCTTGAGCCGGAAAAGATCACGAAGTCCGAACTTGATCAGATGACTCCCAACATCCGGGTCGATACGGTGCTGGATGTCGAGAAGCTGCAGAAGTCCGGCATCGAGGTGGCACCGTACGAAGATCGTCTTCGGCAGATCGTCGCCGGTCTCGCGGAGAGCCTCCAGACGATGGACCGGACCGAGTTGAAGGAAGCTCTGGAGAAGACCGCAGCAGCATCGCGTGAGCGAACGAAGCTGAACTCGGTTTATCAGCAGCTGTACTAGGTGATGTGCTCGGTTGTTCAGTTCGGCCGGCGGAGTCCGGTCTTCGCGGCCGACTTTGTGTGTCCAGCTGGGGGTCGAGTTTGCGGCCTGTAGCGTTGGCGCCCCGCAGGCTCGGCCTGCCTCATCGGAGTTGTCCACAGGTGGGGGTCACCGTGTGGACAACTCGGGCGGCCCAGCTTGGCCACACCGGCAGAAGTCCGCGTTGACGTCGGTCATCGTCTACCTTGGGCCGCCATGTAGCCGATCGGTGGTGTCAAGGTCGCCAGCGCTCGGGCGGATCACCCTGCCGACCCCGCCACGGACGGCTGCCCCCGACCCGGTGCGAACCCCGACCAAAGTCGTACCCCGGGCCATACCTGAGGATGCCGCCCTCGGCGGAGCGGCCCCGGTACCCTTCGGAAAGCGAACACCGATCCGGACGTAGGTACCAGGGGGTACGGGCTGTGCACATCGACCAATGGCTGGCGACGATCCCGCCGCTCTCGGTGTACCTGATCGTCGGCGCGGTGATCATGATCGAGAGCCTCGGCATTCCGCTGCCCGGCGAGGTAGTGCTGGTCAGCGCCGCCTTGCTCACCCTGAGCCACCCCAGCCTGAGCCCGTTGTGGGTCGGCGTCGTGGCCAGTGCCGGCGCCATCATCGGCGACAGCATCGGCTACTTCATCGGGAAAACCGGCGGTCAGCGGCTGTTCGCCTGGGCCGGCCGGAAGTTCCCGAAGCACTTCGGGCCGACGCACATCGCCAACGCCGAACGGATCTTCAACAAACGCGGCATGTGGGCCGTGTTCTTCGGCCGGTTCATCGCGTTCCTGCGGATCCTCGCCGGCCCGCTCGCCGGGTCGCTGCGCATGCACTACCCGAAGTTCCTCATCGCCAACGCGCTCGGCGGGATCGCCTGGGCGGGCGGCACGACCGCGCTCATCTACTACGTCGGCGAGGTCGCCGAGAAGTGGCTCGGCGGCTTCTCCAAGTACGGCCTGGTGGCCGCCGTCATCATCGGCGCCGTCGTCTTCGTCGTCATGAAGAAGCGCCTCGGCCGCGAGCACAAGAGCGACGCGGAGACCACGAAGCAGGAAGAGACCGCCGCCTAAACCGCGACGAGCTCCCGCTTGGGTGCGAGCCGGAGCGACCCGAGCAGCACTCCGGCGATCACGACGGTGGCGGCGCCGACCTCCGGCCAGGTCGGCCGCTCGCCCAGGAACAGGAACGACGCCGTCAGCCCGACCACCGGCACCAGCAGCGAAAACGGCGACACCACGCCGGCCGGGTTGCGGCGCATCAGCGTCGTCCACAGGCCCGATCCGACGACCGTTCCGATCAGCACGACGTAGGCCAGCCCGGCGAGCGCGGTCAGCCCGGTCGGCGTCCCCAGGGTCGTCAACGACCGCCACTGCGCGGCCGGACCCTCCATGACCAGCGACAGCGCGAACATCGGCAGCGGCGGCACCACCGACATCCACAGCGTGAAGTGCAGTGGGTTGTCCGGCTGGGCCTTGCGCGTGCTCAGGTTGCCGAACGCCCAGCTCAGCGCGGCCAGCAACGTCAGGATCATCGGCAGCAGGGCGGCGTGCCCGGACCGCTGCCACGCGATCGCGGCCATCCCGGCCACCGCCAGCGCGATGCCGGCCAGCTGGTGCGGCGTGACGCGTTCGCGCAGGAAGACGGCGCCGAGCAGCACCGTGAACGGCGCCGACGCCTGCAGCACCAGCGACGCGAGCCCGGTCGGCATCCCGGTGTCCATCGCGATGAACAGGAACGCGAACTGCCCGGTGCCGAAGCCGAGGCCGTAGCCGAGCAGGTGGCGCACCTTCACCTTCGGCCACGGCACGAACAGGATCGTCGGCACGGCGATCACGGCGAACCGCAGCGCGCCCGCGAACACCGGCGGGAACTGGGCGAGCGTGGCGTGGATGGCCAGGAAGTTCAGGCCCCACAGGACGGCGACGAGCACGGCGAGCAGACGGTCACGAGCGGGCATGCCTCCACTGTGGCAACGGCGACCGTGAAGGACCAGCGAGAATATCTGCAGGAACCTTGTAGCTGGGCTTCAACTACGCTGGTGCCATGGATCTGGGGCGCCTTCGCACACTGCGGGAGTTCGCCGACCGCGGCAGCGTGACGGCGGCCGCGCGGGCCCTGCACTGCACGCCGTCGGCGGTGTCGCAGCAGCTGCGGGCATTGCAGGGCGAGGTCGGCGTGCCGCTCACCGAGCCGGCGGGCCGGGGCCTGCGGCTGACGGATGCGGGCCGCGCGCTGGTCGCCCGCGCCGACGAGGTGCTTGCCGCGCTCGAGCGGGCCGAGTCCGAACTGGACACCTACCGCAGCGCGCCGCGCGGGCGGGTGCGGATCGCGATCTTCCAGTCGGCCGGCCTGATGCTGCTGCCGGGGCTGCTGTCGCGCGTCGCCGGGCACGACGGCCTCGAGATCGACGTCCGGGACGTCGACATGACACCGCCGGAGGTGCCCGGCCTGGTCGCGGACTACGACGTCGTCGTGGCGCACCGCGACGAGCACGCGCCGGAGTTCGACTCGAGCCGCCTCGAGGTGGTGCCGCTGCTGCGCGAACCGCTCGACGTCGCGCTGCCGGCCGGGCACCGGCTGGCGAACCAGCGCCGGGTCGAGCTGGCCGAGCTGGCGGACGAACGCTGGATCAGCGTCGACTTCGGCTTCCCGGTCGACGACGTGATGCGGTCGCTGGCCATCCGCACCGGCGTGCGGCCGGTCGTGGTGCAGCGGATCAACGACTTCCGGATCACCGAGCGGCTGGTCGCCGCCGGCCACGGCATCGCGCTGCTGCCGCGCTACACGATGGACACCCGCCGCGGGAGCGGCTTGGTGGGGCGGCCACTGGCCGGCATCCGCGCGGCCCGCCTGGTCGAGGCGGTCTGCCGGACCGGTGCCCGCCAACGCCCGGCGGTGGCCCAGGTGATCGAGGAACTGCGCGCGGAGGTCGGTCAGCTCACCGCTTGAAGCCGCGGAGGTACGTCAGCGCGATCCCCAGCGCATCCTCCAGTGCCGTGAGGTCCTGCCGGATGTGGGCCAGCAGCAGTCCACCTTGGACGGACGTCATCGCCGCCTGCGCCAGGCGTGCCGGATCGGCGCCGGGGTCGAGCTCTCCCTTGTCCTGCAACGCCGCCAGCCCACGGACGAGGTGCGACTCCCACGTCCGGTACGCCTGGTCGACCAGCGGTGCGAGCTTCGGGTTGTCGCCCACCTCGCCGGCGAGGTTGCCCAGCGGGCAGGCGATCGGCCCGCCCGCGCGGCGGTGGACGTCCAGCAGCTGCTCGGTCCACGTCTCCAGGTCGGCCCAGGAGGCGAGGGTGAAGATCGCGGGCTGGTTGCCGAGGATCTGCTCGAGGTACCGGTCGATCACGGCCGCGACCAGCTGCTCCTTGTTCTTGAAGTAGTGGTACATCTGCGATTTCCCGGCGCCGCTCGCGGCGAGCACCTTGTCGACGCTCGTGCCCGCGACGCCGTCGACGTACATCAGCGCGGCCGCCGCGTCGACGATCGTGTCGCGGGTCCGCTTGCCGCGCGGGGTCGAAGCCGCTTGCGTCTCCATGTACCGAATAGTACAGTCTGTCTCACTGTACCGTTCAGTACAATCAGCTAGGGGGATCCATGACGCTCGAAACCGCCCTGAACGGGCTGAACGACCAGCTCCGGGCCGCTCTGCCGCCGGAGATCGCCGAAGTCCTCGACGCGGACCGGCGCCGTGCCGCGACGGAGTTCGCCGAGGTGGGCGACAAGATCGAAGACTTCACACTGCCGGGAGCCGACGGTGCGCCGACCAGCTTGGGCGAGCTCGTGGCCGACGGGCCGGCGGTGCTCGTGTTCTACCGCGGCCAGTGGTGCCCGTACTGCAACCTGACGCTGCGCACCTACCAGCAGGAATTGCTGCCCGAGCTGGAAAAGCTCGGCGCGACCCTGGCGGCGATCAGCCCCCAGAAGCCGGACGGCACGGTGCCCGAGCTGGGGTTCCCGGTGCTTTCGGACGTCGGGAGCACCGTTGCGCGCGGGCTCCGGCTGAGCTACCCGGTTTCCGCCCCGGTGCGCGAAGCCATGGAGACGCTCGGCACGAACCTCGAGGAGGTCAACGGCACCTGGGAGCTGGTCCACCCGGCGGTGGTCGTGGCCGGCCGGGATCGGGTGCTCCGGTTCGTCGACGTCCACCCCGACTTCGTCACGCGGACCGAACCGGCGGACATCCTCAAAGCGCTCTAGCCGACCGTTTCACGCTGTAGGTGATCACCGAACCCAGGATCAGGGCCACGGCCAGGGAGAGCAGCAGGCTGATCCCGGGTTCGGTGACGATCCGGCCGCCCGCGTAGCCGAGGAAGGCCACGTACGACGTCCAGAGTGTGACGCCGACGGCCGAAGCGGCGAAGAACTCCGCCATCGGCCACCGGAGCGATCCGGCGAGGAGGGCGCCCAGCGTCCCGCCCGACGGCAGCCAGCGGGCGACCACCAGCACCGGCCGGGGATGACGCTGCAGCCGCCCGTCGAGCCAGCCGAGGCCGGCGGCGATCTTCTTCCGCCTGCTCAGCCGGTCCAGCGCCGCCCGGCCACCGAACCGGCCGAGGGCGTAGAGCGCCTGGTCGGACGCCAGGCACCCGGCACTCGCCACGGCGATCACCAGCGCCAGCGACGTCCCGCCCTGCGCCGCCGCGACGCCCATGCCGAGGATGGTCACCTCGGTGGGCAGCAGCGGCACCAGCGAGACGACGAACAGCACCAGCAGTCCCGCCGTCGATCCGTCCACAGTTCCATTAACCGCCTGCTCGCCGCCGAGCACTCCCGATCAGCGGGGACTCACAGCAACCCGACAGCTCGTCCACAGACTCGCGGAAACCATGCCAGGAGCTGTCATGGTTGGCGGTGAGGCTGGGCGCATGAACACACTTTCCGGAAAAGTCGCACTGGTGGCGGGCGGGACGCGCGGCGCGAGCCGGGCGATCGCCGTCGAACTCGGCCGCGCGGGCGCCTTCGTGTACGTGACCGGCCGGACGACCCGCGCCGGACGGTCCGAAGTGGACCGTCCGGAGACGATCGAGGAGACGGCCGAGCTGGTCGAGAAGGCGGGTGGCCAGGCGGAAGCGATCCGCGTCGACCACCTGGTGCCGGACGAGGTCGAGGCGCTGGCCAAGCGGATCGACCGCCTCGACATCCTGATCGACGGCCTCTGGGGCGGCGACCAGCACCTCGGCTGGGGCAAGCCGGTGTGGGAGCACGACCTGGCGGCGGGTCTGCGCATGATCCGCCTCGGCGTCGACGCGCACCTGATCACCAGCCACTTCCTGCTCCCGTTGCTGATCGGCCGCCCGGGCGGGCTGGTCGTCGAGCTGACCGACGGGACGGCCGAGTACAACGCGAAGTACCGCGAAGGGACTTCGCTGCCGTTCTACCTGGCGAAGGCTTCCGCGCACCTGCTGGCGATCGGTGAGGCGGCCGAGCTGGCCGCGCACGGCGCGACGGCCGTGGCGTTCACACCGGGGTACCTGCGGTCCGAGGCGATGCTGGAGGCCTACGGGGTGACCGAGGAGAACTGGCGTGACGCCTGCGAGCGCGTCCCCCACTTCGCGATTTCGGAGACGCCGACGTTCTGCGGACGCACGGTGGCCGCGCTGGCGGCCGACCCGGACCGGCACCGGTGGACCGGCCGGACGCTGAACAGCGGCCAGCTGGCCAAGGAGTACGAGGTGGACGACGTCGACGGCAGCCGCCCGGACGGCTGGCGGTACATGGCGGAGGTCGCGGACGCGGGAAAGCCGGCCGATACGACCGGCTACCGCTGAGCGTTGCGGGCGGCGAGTTCCGCGCCGATCGCGGCCAGGGCCGCCCGCACCGCCACCGGCTCCAGCACCTCCACCCCGGGGCTCAAGGCCACCAGCTGACCGAGGCCGATCTCGCCGTCTTCCAGGGCGAGCTCGGCCTCGGCCCAGCCGTCGGCGTCCGGCGTTCCCAGCGAAACCACCGTGTCCGCCAGGTGCTCGCCACCGAACACCCGGCGCAGCTCGCGCACTGCTGTCCGGTCCAGCCGGGCGCGCACCCGCACCGGCCGCGCGACCTGTTCGAACGCCGCCGACGACGAACGCCACCAGTCGGCCAGGTCGAAGTCCGGTGGCCGGTCGAACGTGGTGTCCTGTGCGGCCGCGCTCAGAATCCGGGAGACCCGGTACGTCCGCCGCGCGTCGTCCGGGACCACTCGCGCGACCAGGTACCAAACGCCCGCCTTCAGCACGAGCCCCAGCGGCTCGAGCTCCCGCTCGGCCACCTTGTCGCGGCGCCGGTAGGTGATCGAGAGCCTGCGCTGCGCCCAGACCGCCTGGACGACCGAAGCCAGGGCCGGCGGCTCGTCGGCGGCACCGAACCAGCCCGGTGCGTCCAGGTGGAACCGCCCGGCCACCAAAGCCGCGTGTTCCTGCAGCTCGGCAGGCATGCCCGCGGCCACCTTCGCCCGCGCCGCGCTGCCCGCCGTGTCCAAACCGAGGCCCGCGAGCGCGGAAGGCACGCCGAGCGCGAAGAGCGCGACGGCCTCGCGCGCGGTGAGGCCGTCGAGCCCGGAGCGCCAGCCGTCGACCAGGCGGAACCCGCCGTGCCGGCCTTGCTCCGTCCACAGCGGAACGCCCGCTTCGCGCAGCGCCGCCAGGTCGCGGTGCATCGTGCGCTCCGAGACACCCAGTTCGGAAGCGAGCTCGGCGGCGGTCGCGCTGCGCCGCCGTTGCAGCGTGAACAGCAGCGCGACCAGCCGCTCGGCCTTCACCGGCTACCGGCTGGCGCGGTTCACCGCCGAGACGACCGCGCGCAGGGACGCCGTGACGATCGACGGGTCGATCCCGATGCCCCAGAACACCCGGTCCGAAATGGCGCACTCGATGTACGACGCCGCTCGTGCGTCGTCGCCCGGGGAGAGCGTGTGCTCGCTGTAGTCCAGCAGGCGCAGGTCGTACCCGACCGTCGTCAGCGCGTCGAAGAACGCCGCGATCGGGCCGTTGCCGCGGCCGGTGACCTCGTGCTCGTCGCCCTCCACGCGCACCGTCGCGGTGATGTCGTACTCGCCGTCGCCGTTGTCGCGGACGTGCTGGCGGACCAGCTCCAGCGGCGTCTTCAGCTCCAGGTACTCGGCCGCGAAGGCGTTGTACATCGTCGTCGGGTCGACTTCGCCGCCCTCGGTGTCGGTGTAGCGCTGGATGACCTTCGAGAACTCGATCTGCAGGCGACGCGGCAGGTCGAGCTGGTGCTCGGCCTTCATGATGTAGGCGACGCCGCCCTTGCCGGACTGCGAGTTCACCCGGATCACGGCCTCGTACGTGCGGCCGACGTCCTTCGGGTCGATCGGCAGGTACGGGACCTCCCACGGGTACTCGTCGATCGGGACGCCCTGCTTGTCCGCGGCGTCCTTCAGCGCGTCGAGGCCCTTGTTGATCGCGTCCTGGTGGCTGCCCGAGAACGCGGTGAACACCAGGTCGCCGCCCCACGGCGAGCGCTCGCCGACCGGCAGCTGGTTGCAGTACTCGACCGTCCGCTTGATCTCGTCCATGTCGGAGAAGTCGATCTGCGGGTCGATGCCCTGGCTGTAGAGGTTCATGCCCAGCGCGACCAGGTCGACGTTGCCGGTGCGCTCGCCGTTGCCGAACAGGCAGCCTTCGATCCGGTCGGCGCCGGCCTGGTAGCCCAGCTCGGCGGCGGCGATGCCGGTGCCGCGGTCGTTGTGCGGGTGCAGCGACAGGATCACCGAGTCGCGGCGGGCCAGGTTCCGGCTCATCCACTCGATCGAGTCGGCGTAGACGTTCGGCGTCGCCATCTCGACGGTCGCCGGCAGGTTCAGGATCACCGGCTTCTCCGGCGTCGGCTGCCAGATCTCGGTGACGGCGTTGCAGACCTCGAGCGCGTAGGACAGCTCGGTGCCGGTGTAGGACTCCGGCGAGTACTGGAACCGGAAGTCCGTGTCGGGGTGCTTAGCGGCCAGCTCGACGACCATTTCCGCGGCCTGCGTCGCGATCTTCTTGATGCCCTCGCGCTCCTCGCGGAAGACCACGCGGCGCTGCAGGATCGACGTCGAGTTGTAGATGTGGACGATCGCGCGCGGCGCGCCGTCCAGCGCCTGGAAGGTCCGCTCGATCAGCTCCGGGCGGCACTGGGTCAGCACCTGGATGCTGACGTCGTCCGGGATGGCGTGCTCTTCGATGATCTCGCGGACGAAGTCGAAGTCCGTCTGCGACGCGGCCGGGAAGCCGACCTCGATCTCCTTGTAGCCCATGCGGACCAGCAGGTCGAAGAACTTGCGCTTGCGCGCGGGCGACATCGGGTCGATCAGGGCCTGGTTGCCGTCCCGCAGGTCGACGGCGCACCACAGCGGCGCGCGGTCGATGCGCTTCTCGGGCCAGGTGCGGTCGGGCAGGTCGATGTTCTCGATCAGGTCGTACCAGGGGCGGTAGCGGTGCACCGGCATGGACGTCCCGCGCTGGGTGTTCCAGGCAGGCTGGTCAGCGGGCGCGGGACGAGAAGGTTTGCGGATCTTGCTCATGGGAATTGGGGTGTCTCCAGCTCGACGGGTGCGACCGGCACCACGAAGCCCCGCGACGGGGAGCCGGTCCGGTCAGGCCCCGTCGCGGCAGCGAAGCAGGAGAGCACGCGCCACGGACCCACCATAACCAGCGAACGCCGCGTGAGGGAAGCCGGGCCGCTATGGATTCGTTACCCACTCGGTTACTTGTGGGTAGCAATCGGCGTATCTCCGTGCGAAACTGCGGGCATGGGTGAGCACGCAGAGTCGTCGGAGGAGACCCGCGTCTCCCGCCGCGCCGCCGTCGACTGGCGCCAGACCGGGGGCAAGGTGGCTTCGGTGGTGGCGTCGATCGTCCGCTGGGTCGGCCTGGTCTTCGCCGCCGTGCTGGTGGTCCACGTGATCTTCACGGTCGGCTCGGCCAACCCGGACAACGGCATCGTCTCGTTCGTGAAGTCCTGGGCGGACAGCTTGGCGCTGGGCTTCGGCGACATGTTCACGCCCAGTGACGGGAAGCTGCGGGTGCTGGTGAACTACGGCATCGCGGCGATCTTCTGGATGGTCGTGTCCGGGATCCTGGCCAAGGTCATCCGCCGTGTGGGCGGGGCGTCATAGCGGCGTCGCGAGTCGCCGATCAGAGGGAACCGGGCAACCCGCGGACGTACGCCGGAGCGAGCGTGCGGATCCGTGCCGCTGGGACAGCGCCGGCGAGTGCGCTGATCGCCAAGCGCACGCCCGGGGCTTCGGCTCCACCGAACAATTCGTGCAGGTATCCCAGGCCGGTCTCGGTGACCTTGCCCACTCGTTCGTTCGCAATCAGGCTTCGGAAACAAGCGGCGACGTCAGCGGGGCGCGTGACCGACATAAGGCGGAAGACGTCTCCCGCGTCTTTGTCAACGAGCCGATGTGGTTTGGTCGTACTGTCGTCGAAGCGGTCCTTGAGTTTATAGGCCTTCGCGACCAGCAACGCCGCCGTGCCTGCTACATACACGGACATTTTGCGGCCGTCGGACTCCTCGAGCGCACTGATGGTGAGCCGCGAGCGATCGACGACGGCAGTTTCTATTCCCGGTACCCGCCGGACCGCCGTCTTGTCATGTGGTGGGATTCGGGCACCCCGGCCTCCGGGTACCAGCGAACTGCCGACCAGGAGATCGAGTTCGACGGACGTCTCTACTCCGTGAACGGACTCCGCTCGGCCCCACAGTCCGGGCTGATCCGGCCGGAGCAGTTCGAAACCGGCGCAACGGAGAGCGTTGCCGAGCAACGGCTCGTCTTCGAGAAGACAAGGGTCGAGTCCGAGGTCTCCGTCGGACGTGTACGCGGCGGCTGAGACGGCTGCTTCCGTCGATCGGAGATAAACGGCCTGAGCGCCGACGACAGTGATCGCTTCGAGGTGATCACGCAAGGCTTCGAGACCGTCGAGCAGCACTCGCCGCGCCACGACCGAGAGTTGTTGCGGGTCAATGCTGTCCGGAACTTTGGACACCAGATCGCTTTCTCGTGAATGAAGGATTCAGAACCGGGGCAGCCGGGCCGGTTTATTTGGTTCCCGCCAGTGGGTTTCGTTTTCGGTCATGTACTCGAGCACCGTCTCGGCTTCGGACGGCATCCGTCCAGGACCGCCGAGCCCGTCGAGGACGAGCTGGCTGTACGCCACGTGCGGAACTCCGTCGACGATGCGGCATCGGTCGAAGACCACCTCGTCATGGCCGCGGAGCAAGAGAACTTCCGCCCCTTCGTCGACCTCGAAAAGGCCAAGTTCTTCGGCGAGCCGATGGGGTGGATGCGGGCCGGCTTCCGTATAGAGCATCAGTTGTCCGCCGATGGCGAGTGGTGAGACCGCACGGGCCGCGTAGTGCCCGGTGACTGCGACCCGTGGCCGATCATCGTGCGGCGGGGGCAGCTTCCGGATTCGATCGAGCACCGCGCGGATGCCGAGAGGGGCAAGAGCGCCGACATACGGGTTGTGCCGAAGCAGGTCGTAGGAGGCCGCACGGGCGCGCAGTAGTTCCGGCCAGTGGACACGAATGATGTCGCGACCTTCGCGTCGGACGAGCAGCTGCTCCTCCAGTTGCGTCAGCAGCCGGGATACCCAGGGCAGGCTGACACCGGCGGTTTCGGCTATGTCCGTCGGCCGGTAAGGGGGGGTGAAATCCACCAGGAACCGGACGACGCGACCGGCTCTCGGACCCGCGAGCGTGACGTTCTTAGAGGTGGGCCCGGTCGTTTTGGAGGCACGACGGCTGCCCTGGGTGAGAATTCTGATCGCCGGGTCTGTCGAGGACAGGAAGGCGTTGCCAGTGAGATCCAGGTACCCGATCCCGTGTTCGCGCAGCAGACCCTGGGTGCGAGCGCTGATCCACGGCGCCACCGCGAGCACGGTGAAAGGTGTTCGCGCTTCCCGGAGGGCGAGGCTCAGCGGCGCGAGATGGCTTTCCGCGTAGCGCGGAGTGACCTGATCCCTGACTTCGACGAGGAGTTCGACATGCTCGTGGCGGTCACCGGGCGGAATGATCCGGATTCGAGCGTCGAGCCCCTTGTCCGAGCCGGCCGCGATCTCCCTGGCGTTGCCGACGAGCGCCACCGACCAGTCCGCACCCAGCATCCCGCGCAGCACATCGAGGGCTCGTTCGAGCAATGAAGGCTCACTACTCGCCTCGACCACGTCCATGACAGCATAGTGTCACATATGGATACGCAGAGTCAACGATAAGTTGCCCGAAGTGGCTACTTGCCCCAAAGGGGAAAGTAGCTCACATGGGCAAGTTTCCGCTCTTATAGCGCCGGCTCGCCCCACTGGCCGGTGAACGCGAACTCCTCCAGCGGCAGCCGCACCCGGTCGGCCTTTTCCCGCTCGATCCGCCAGTCCTCCTCCAGCACGTCCGGCGACGCCGGCTTCCCGACGGCGATCGCGACCTTCGGGACGGCGTCGTCCGGCAGCGAGAACGCCGCCCGGGCCGCGTCCGGCGAGAAGCCCGCCATCTGGTGCGCGATCAAGCCCAGCTCGACCGCCTGCAGCACGAGGTTCTCCGACGCCAGCCCGAGCCCGTACTCCGCGTAGGGGACGTCGCCCTTCTCGTTCGTCGTCACCATCACGCCGATCAGCAGCAGGCTCGCCCGGCGCGCCCACGCCTGGTTGCCCGAGTTGAGCGTCCCCAAGATCGCGTCGAACGACGGTGTCCCGCGCACGCCCACCAGGTAGCGGGCCGGCTGGGTGTTGCCGAACGACGGCGCCCAGCGGGCCGCCTCCAGCAGGGCCCGAACCTGCTCGTCGGTCACCGACGCGGAAGAGTCGTAGGCCCGCGGGCTCCACCGTTCCGCCATCAGGGTTGCGATCGGGACGCTCGTCACAGCTGGTTTCCGCACGCCGCCGACATTACCCACGAGTGCTGTGCGTCACTCGGGAGGAAGGGCTCCGCGCATTTCGTTGGTGTTGCGGAAGATTTACTTCCCGGGCACCCGTCGGCCGGGTGCGCCCCACGTCAAGAGGGTGGCGGCCCGCCGAAGCCCCGGTAGGCTCCTGGTCAAATCATGGGACGCGGGGGCTCTCCGGTGCCCACCAGGGAGCCGCCCGGCCCGCGAGGAGGTTCGGGCGTGGCCCTCGTGGTCCAGAAGTACGGCGGATCGTCGCTGGAAAGTGCCGACCGGATCAAGCGCGTGGCGGAACGGATCGTCGCGACGAAGAAGGCGGGCAACGACGTCGTCGTCGTCTGCTCGGCGATGGGTGACACCACCGACGAGCTGCTCGACCTGGCGCAGCAGGTCAACCCGGCGCCGCCGGAGCGGGAAATGGACATGCTGCTCACCGCCGGTGAGCGCATTTCGAACTCGCTGGTCGCGATGGCGATCGCGGCCCAGGGCGCCGAGGCCTGGTCGTTCACCGGTTCGCAGGCCGGCGTCGTCACGACGTCGGTGCACGGCAACGCGCGCATCATCGACGTCACCCCGAGCCGCGTCACCGAGGCGCTGGACCAGGGCTACATCGCGCTGGTCGCCGGGTTCCAGGGCGTCGCGCAGGACACCAAGGACATCACCACGCTGGGCCGCGGCGGCTCGGACACCACCGCCGTCGCGCTGGCCGCCGCGCTGAACGCCGAC
>Ga0207678_10000383_pt1 | contig 40253 bp, 33 predicted proteins | sample KBSC63metaG_FD_184319 | JGI IMG/M metagenome (GOLD analysis project Ga0207678, IMG submission 184319) | Corn rhizosphere microbial communities from Kellogg Biological Station, Michigan, USA - KBS C6-3 metaG (SPAdes) (version 2) | ecosystem: Host-associated > Plants > Roots > Rhizosphere > Soil ... | reverse complement strand
ATGGAGGATGCTTCCTCAAAGTATTTTGTGGGGCAGGAGATCTCTCCAATTCGGAAACCGAACATGATGGTCTGCGCGATCATCTGATTGTCGAATACGAAGTCGTCAGAGTTTTCAAGCAACGGAAGGGTCTGCAAGAGTTCGCGTGAGAAGGCACGGAATCCAGTGTGGTATTCGGAGAGCTTCGCTCCGAGGAATAGATTCTGAAAGGCCGTCAAGAAGCGGTTGGCGACGTATTTATACCTGGGCATGCCGCCCTTGAGAGCTCCACCCCCAAGGATGCGCGAGCCCAGAACCATGTCGTACACGCCGCTGGCAACCATGCCTGCCATCGCCGAAACAAGGGACGGCGTGTACTGATAGTCGGGATGCACCATCACCACGATATCCGCACCTGCCGCAAGGGCTTCCCTGTAACAGGTCTGCTGATTTCTGCCGTAACCATAGTTCGTATCATGAACGAAAGTCTGTACCCCGAGACTCTCCGCGAGGTGCGCCGTCTTGTCTTTGCTACAGTCATCGACAAGAATTTTTATGTCCACAACATCGGGGAGTTCCCTTACTGTCCTTTCCAGGGTTCTCTCTGCGTTGTATGCCGGCATTACAACCGCGATACGTTTGCCGTTAATCATCGACTTCCCTCCTTACTGCGATCTGTCTGACACACGTGACTTACGGCAAGGCCGCGCTCTGTTGCTCGGATACCGCGTACGGAGATATCTCGGCGGGTTGCTTGTCGGGTTGTACGAGCCATACCGTCCGGTTCTTGTAGTAACGAATCAGTTCAAGGTCCTTTGCGGCACCCATCTCCCGCGCCCAGATGACTTTGGAGGCATCAATATCCGCAGCGTTGTAGACCCATTCGTCGATTGGGTAGTGACTGGGAGAATATCTGACGATCACGAGTTGTTTCCCGGGAAGCTTTTCCAGTTCCGACTCAATATGAGCACGTTCGGTGCCGAAGTGACCTGGGCCATCCCACATGCCAGACCACTCTGATGCTGGCCATTGGGCAAGCCTGAGATGCAGAGGCGCGGCAAATGCCCGCAATCCACCCAACACAAAGCAGACCGTCACGGTGAGCCGCACCAGCGTCATGCCAACGGGTCGCCCCTCCGGGCTCCAAAGCCGGAGATGGCGCATGGCCTGCAAGCCGATGGCATAGAACGCTGCCGTGAAAGGAGCCAGATAGTGAGGGATGAGAAAGATCTCTATCAACATGCCGGCCATCAATACAGACATGCACAGAACCAGGAAGCGGATGCGGCGATCCAGGAGCACACGTCTCCACATGATGAGGGGAACGAGCAACGCGATACCGGCAAAAAACAGAATCCCTCTCACCGCTTTGAGAAAAGTTCCAAAAACCAAGCCGGACGGGGTATGAATTTCTTTGTAGGCAACGAGCTCATTATCGTAATAGAAGTTCCGCATAGCCTTGTGCCGGTAGACCGGCTCGGGCCGCTGTGACTGCCAGACAAAGTACGGAGCCATGGCATAGGTGTTGCGATTGACGGTGTAAGGAAGGGTGAGGGGGCTTCCGAATGCGCGGTAGTCGTAGTACCCCATCCATGCGCCAGCAGCAATCACCAGCGCCAACGGCACAGCAGTGCGGCGAAACAGCACGGTAGCGACAGGGCGATTCTTTCCGAAGAAAGACCAGCGCCCGAGAACGACTGCCACCGGGAGGCACAGAAGAAGCCCCTCGTAGGGGCGAGTCAGGGCGAGAAGTATGATGCCCGCTGCCATCAGCAGACTGTAGCGAAGCCGCACGGTTTTCATGAACCGCGGGAGAGATCCCAGGACAAGAGCACCACCCAGAGCCGCAATAAAACCACCGCCCGTGTAAGTATTCATCCAATAGCTAAAGAGGTCCAGACGCAGGACAGCCAACAATCCGCCTAAGAGTGCCCAGGCGGGCGGCAGCCATGCCTGCAACATCCAGCAGAGAGCGGCGCACATCAGCGCTCCGGTGCATAAGACGGCATACCAGGGGTGTCCTAACAACACCTTGCCCGCAGCCAACGCCAACCCTTGCGAAGGAAAGTACATCGACATGTACGTTGGCTTCATGGTGATGTGGATACTTTCAAAATGGACCCACATCGCTGGGGTTGGATTGGTCAACCTTCCGGATGCGAAGGTGTCCGATGCAAGCAGGAAGCTGAAATCATCGGGGGTAAATGGAAGAGGAATGGGACACAGCGGGAGGATAGCAAGCCGTAGCAGGAGCGCAGTCGCACCAACGACTGCAACCGCTAAGCCCTGCTTCCGTGCCAGGCGTCCGAAATCACGCTCGATGCGTGAGAAATAGCTGGCGCCAAGTCGGGGCCAGCAGAATGCCACAGCAATTGCAATCGCAGTGAGAGCGATCTCAATCGCCATCAGTGAGGTGTAACGGCCTGGAGGAGAAGGTGGGATCATGTCCGGACAATCTGTATGAAGGCCATCTATGCCCCCACATCGGCCAGGGGCTCGTAGGACGGAACGTCGTCCGCTCCGGAATGAAAGCTATCAAATTCGCTGATCGAAATCGGACCAGAGGCAGTGGAATTTGCGAGGATGACAGCGCGCGTCAAGGATTTCTCCGGCAGGCGGAGGTTGCATGTCTCCGTCACAACATAGAGCGGTCGGTTTTTCGATTCTTCATAGGTCCGGGCGAGATAGTCGCCGATGCCGCCAAGAGCCAGCAGAATCACTCCCGAAAAAGCGCATTGCAGAGCGACAACGGAGGCCCATCCGGGGACGAGAGTCGTCGTCCAGAGCGCGAGGTATACGACGCGCAAGAGATAGACAAATCCGGCACAACTGAGAATGCAACCGGCCGCAATGCTGATACGCAACGGAAATGCGGAAAAGGAAGATATGCCTATCCAGGCAAAACGCAGCATTTTCAGAAGGGGGTAATTGGTATGGCCCGCGGCACGCACGTGGCGCTCAAAAGGGAGGGTGGCCTCCTTCAGCCCAAGCCATGCGACCATGCCGCGCATATACCGGTGCTGTTCACGGAGGGAACGGATCGCAACAACTGCCCTTCGGCTAAAGAGGCGAAAGTCGCCGACATCAGGGGTGAGAGGCTGGTCAGCTAGGCGTGACAAAACGCGATAAAAAAGCGCGGCGGTCCAGCGCTTGAATCTGCTCTCGCCTTCGCGCGAGATCCTCCGGGGCGATACAACGTCGTAGCCCTGCTCGAAGAGGTCCAGCATGCGCGGCAGCAACTCCGGCGGATCCTGCAGGTCTGCGTCCATAACGACGACCGCATCCCCGTTGGCAAAGTCCAGTCCCGCTGTCACTGCCGCCTGATGGCCGAAGTTTCGACTGAAGCGGAGCAGCTTCACGCGCCGATCATCAAGGGCTACTCGTTCGAGGAGACATGGTGTCGCATCCGTGCTGCCATCATCGACAAAGATGACCTCCCATGTCCGCCCAGGAAGCGCACCGCGAAGGCGCGCAAGCATCAGTGGTATGGTCTCCATCTCGTTCAGGACCGGAATTACGATCGAAAGGAGCATGAATGCAATCCGAAGGACTTCTTAGTTGAAGGCTATAAGGAGAGCACACCGAAGGCGTCCCACAGTATGATCTCCCCAGCCAGGAGCCGACAAACTGTTTGAACCGGCGCCACGGTTCAGGCCGTAGCAGAGGTGAGCTTGGTGCCGATATTGGTGAAGGCATCGTTGATGTCGCTTGCCAAAGTACCCATGGCGGCTGTCGCGGCAAAGGCAATCAACGCAACCACAAGTGCATATTCGATGAGGTCCTGACCCTCTTCGCGGCTCAGCAGGTCCTGGATCTTAATAGACAGTAACCATAGTTTTGACTTCATAGCAGTCGTCTCCCATTGGATTGAATTACTTTCTGATAACTCCTTTGCAAGGGAGAGTACGCCGCGTCGATTAGCCCACGACGCATATCTCCCATACCAAGGAACACCGGGTTAGTCGCTACTCGCCCGCCATTTCTCTGGCAGGGACTAGGACACAGCGTTATTGAGCTTGGTGCCGATGTTGATGAAGGCATTGTTGATGTCGCTAGCCAAGGTACCCATGGCGGCCGTCGCGGCAAAGGCGATCAACGCAACCACAAGTGCATATTCGATAAGATCCTGACCCTCTTCGCGGCTCAGCAGGTCCTGGATCTTGATAGACAGTTTCCACATTTGATCTTTCATTCGAATTCTCCGTGAACTGATTATTTCCAGCCGACGACTGGATAGGCTCTTATGCTGCAAGTAACGTGCCACTTTAGTGGTATTCCTTGATCTATGGAAATAAGCGACTTATATGTCTCTTTCCGGAAGAAATGTGAACGCCTGTATACAGAGAGAGCCTGAAAGATGTGCTTCGTATACAGCGCCCATAAGCAAATTCCTCCGATCCCCTTTTCTAGTTACTTCGGTACGCTAGAAAAGAAACGAAGAAGGTCCTTGTCTTTCCTGCAAGATGAAAATTGCTTCCTACCTGGAAAAGTAAAGTAGTAAATCAGTTCCCACGCGCGGTAGGTCCGTTCATGCCGAGAGCACAAGTAAGTTTTGCCAATCCTTCAACCTCCCCATGAGGCGCCGTCAGCAAAGGCGCCTCGTATGCATCCAATGCACCGCTGGTTCTGGTTGCGTAGAGATACCATGCGAGCCATGCCGGCGCGGTCCATAGATATAACGGTGAATGCAATAGCGCCACGCCTCGAAGAGCTCCCAACTCGATGGCAGCGCTCGCCAGTGCGAGGATCGCTATAAGGCTTCGCGAGTGGGTGGAATAAGCCGCATGTAAGAGAGCCGGTATCAGGATGGCCTGATCCATGAGCCAGGAATACGGAGCCACGACGACAGAGACGAGCATCAGCGGCGAGCCATGTTCCATCCAATCCCAATGATCGTAATGTTTTCTGAAGTAGGCAAGAGCCCAAATGCAGCCAAGAACCGACGGTAGATACTGGAGCCACATGGCTTTGGGATTGATGATCCAACGTAACAGGATACTCAAGCATGGAATGAGTTCCTGTTGCATACGCGCCGTGCTCATCGAACTCATCATCTGGCTGTAATGCAACCAGACTAAAGGATCCCAGAGAAGGACAACCCCGGTGCTGAAACTAAGGGCAGCAGCAACTCCTGCCAGGAGCCTATAGCTCCGCGTGGCGACTGCCCACACGAGCAGCACAATACCAAACGGCAAAAACAAGTGAGGCTTCAATAAACAGAGCCACAGAGAGACTCCAGCCAGGAACGGACGCTCCCGATGCAAGCGCAGGAAAAGTACCAGTCCGAGCAGCACAAAGATGGACACCTGACCTGCCAACAAGCATACGAGGGCCGGGCCGAACGAAAACCCGAGCAGGTGCAGCAGATTCTTCGGACGGCCGTGCATGACCCAGACGATCCATACCGAAGCGATGAGACTTGCCAGTAGCAGCAGTGACCACAGCAACTCGCCCGCGGCTGAACCGAGGAAGCCGAGCGGAAGCACCAACAGAAGAGCTGGCGGCGGATTCCACATGATCAAGGCCGGCAGGTTGGAGGGATAGCCCGCTGAGCGCTCGAGCCCCAGGATGACGTCCCCACTGTAGGGGTTTGCGTGATGTGCCAGGAGATGACCGGATGCCCAATATTCCACGAAGTCGCGTGAGCCTGCTGCGTCCTTTCCTAAGAGCGCAGCGCAAATGCCCACGACGGTTAGTGCTAACGCTACAGTACAGATGCCCACAACCAGTAACTCGACAATGGCGCAGAGCTTTTTTTGTGGCGTCATCATCGCTGCACCTCTTCGCTTCCCTGTTTTGACTGTGCAGGGCCGGGTGCATCGGGGGTGACAAGACCGTCATCCGGCTGTAAAGACGGGGAGAAAGTCAGCCTGTCTCCGGGCTTCGTCTGTGTCCTGCGGATCGAGCCCGATGCGAGCTCAAGCACGGAATGAGCAGAAAGACAGGCTGATAGCCTCCAGGGTGGCACACAATGCCGAACTTTCTTCACTCGCTTGTCACGGTCGAGATAGACGAGGTCGATCGGGAATCGCATGCCGAAGGTATGAACCGCTTCGCAGGGAACAATCCATAGACCTTCTCCGGAAGCGAGCGCCACACGGCCCAGCAGCCCTTTTCTGCGCTTAGCACCGCGGTCGGCCACATCGACGCTGCACGCGAGTTCAACATGCCGAGTAAGATTCGAGATCCGCAAGCGCGCCTCCGGCCGAGCTGCGCGGCGCTGAGTGAAGGAGGCGAACATCTGGCTCGATAGATTCATGGCGTTACCTAGTGTCCTTCCGCAAGCGAAAGAGGATCGCATGCCGTGCTCGGTTCAGTGGTCCGAGTATGGACGGCATAGAGATACCACGCGAGCCAAGCCGGTACGGTCCATAAATAGAAGGGAGAGGTCATCTTGACGGCTGCAAGTACCTCGATGAATGCGATTCCGGCAATCAATCCAAGTGGGAAAAGCGATCGTCCGGAGTCAGCAGCTCGGTAGAGCGCAGCGAGGACGGCCGGAAGTAGCACGGCTTCATCGGTGAACCATGCATAGGGCGTACACGCCATCGAGACGAGGAGCAGCAATAGGCCCTGATCCGTCCAGTCCCAACGATTGTGCCGGGTCCAGAAGTACCAGACTGCCCACACGCAACCGCCAGCTTCAGGGAGGAATTGCAGCCACACGGCATTGCGATCGATGAGAAAGCGGAGTGTCACGCTGAGGGTGGGCACAAAGGCATCCAGGACTCCCGTCGAACTCATCATCTGGGAATATTGAGACCACGCATGGATATCAAAAGCGAGCGTGAGCGCGCAGGTAGCGAGTAATATGATGGCAAATCCAGCGAGGATGCGGTACTGCTTCCTATCAATAGACCACAGGAACAGCACAATGGCGCAGGGCAGGAACAGATGCGGCTTAAGGGCGCAGGGCAAAAGAGCAGCGCCTGCAAGATAAGGCTGAGACTGGTGGAAATAGAGAAAGAGCACAACGCCCAGGAGAAGAAAGGTCCCGAGTTGCCCGGCCATCAAGCAGGCTAGTATGGGCGCAAACAGATAGCCGAGCAGATGGAAACGATTGGCGGGGCGTCCGTTGATCATCCAAAGAATCCAGGTTGATATGGCGATACTACCAAGGAGAGCGAGCGTCCATAAAATGACGCCAGCCCTGGCACTGACGAGGCCGAGCGGCCATACCAGGAAGAAAGCTACAGGAGGGCTGAATGTGATTTTAGGCTTGTTGCCATCAAATCCTGCTTCACGTTGCAGCCGTAATATGGCCGCGCCATCGTAGGGATTAGCATGGTGAGTGAGTTGCTGTCCAACTGCCCAATATTCGATGAAATCCCGGTTAGCAGCGCTCTTGCTACTCAATCCGAAAAAAAGAATGCCGAACACCAAGCAAGAGCCTGCAGCGATGATGCACGAAGCAGCAACGACGCGCCAGACGCTGACTTCGTCCGAAGTTTTATTTTCCAGACTAGTTGCCAATGTCCCTCCCGTCTGCCAAGTCCGTTGGGATAAGATTCATTGCACTAAATACGCCATTTATTGAGGCGTAGCAGGAGGTATCGTGCTCGTACCCACGCCGGTCTGGGGGGAGGTATAGATTGCTCCTGGAGTTGTACTGTTGACGACCAGCGGCTGTTCGGGTTGCATACTCTGCACTAATGTCTCGACGGGAATCGTTGAGGGCTGGACAGGAAGCGGTTTGACGCCTGTAACTTCTGCGCCAGGAGTCGTCATAGGTATCCCCGAATTCGATGGTAGGAATGCATCGGGATATTTCAACGCAGGTAGAGGAGCACCGGCCGGTATGGGGGCGACGATCACCGGCGTAACGATCACCATGAGCTCAGTATTACTCCGGGTCTTTGAGATCGACTGAAAGAACTTGCCCAGCACGGGAACGTCACCAATAAAAGGAATCTTCGAAAGGTTTCTGGTCTCACGATTGTCGAGCAATCCGCCGATGGCAAAGCTCTGCCCTTCACTCAACTCCACCTCTGTTTTGACCTTCCGGGTGTCAAGAGAAGGAATCGTGAATCCCGAGATATTGAGACCATTGGCGAAGTCCAGGTTGCTGACCTCCGGGGCGACCTGGAGGCGAATCGTACCGCGGGGCGTGATGGTCGGAATGAAGTCCAGACGAACGCCAAACTCCTTGAACTGGACCGTAATCGCCGCGCTACCGCCATTACCGCCAGTCCCTTGAACCACCGGATATGGATACTCACCACCAGCCAGGAAGCTTCCCTGCTTACCATTAGCCACCAACAGGTTGGGCTCGGCAAGAATCTGCAATACACCATTAGCCTCTAAAGCCTGGATGGTAGCGCCAAGATTCAGGTCCGGGCGGAAGATAAAGAGGTTCAGCAGACTCGATAAATTGAACGTCGTTGGAGTTGTTGCTGTTCCAGTGGTCGCGAGTGTTGGCGGGGAAAACTGCTGCGTGGTGATTGAACCGATGCTATTGGTTGCTCCCGTACTGAAGATATTAATACCGAGCTGCTTATTCAACGTCCGGTCGAGACTCGCGAAGCGCACTTTCAACAGAATCTGTGGCGCGGGAGGAGGAACGTTGACGTACAGCAGATTGACTACTTTGCCCGCAGTGGACGCAATCTGAACTGCCCGATTGGAACTGTCAAGATCCTTGACGGTACCACGGAGGAAGATAGTACTGCCCTCGGAAGTGACGCGTAATGCCTGACCAGGAAACTCTGTCCTCAACTCGCGACGAAGTGCCTCCATCCGATCGATTGCCACGGCGCTGCTGGCCCGGATCTTCACGTTAAAGAATTGCCGTCCGCCGCCATTTTGCCAGACGATGAGAGTCGTTTCTCCGGGAGCCTTGCCGTTAATCATGATCTCGGATGGGCTGACTGCGGTGGCCTCAGCAAGGTCGCCTGAGCCAACCGCGATTCGCTCAATCGGTCGCGCGCAGTCAACCAGCACTGATTTGCCAACCCCCACCTCGAGTTCGTTCGCGGAGTCCTGCGCGGCGGAACCAGGCGATTGAGGAACAGACCCAGGCACCTGAGCTTGAAGGGTTGATTCGGCCCAAACTGCCAAAGATAATGCACAGAAACAAGCGATGGAAATGCGGGCTCTCGCTCTCACTTTTTTTCCTCACTAGAAACAAATTTTTCTTCGCTCCGCTTCGATCCGTTAAATATCTGGACCAGGTAGACCCGCGATGACTGCCGGGGGGCGGCGTGCTGAGTCATAGTGGTTCTGACGGGCTTCGGAGGGACGCTATTCTTATCGGCAAAGAGGTTAGCCATTACGGTTCCAGGTGGCGTGGCAATTTGGGTGTCCAGCGGGTTTCTCAAGACAAGCTGAATACGCGTCTGGTTACTGGCCAGACTGAGATCCTCGGCCTGCTCCGGGGTCACCAACAGGTTGACGACCTGCACTTGTTTCGGCTTCCCGTCCCCGTCCTTCTGGATATCCGTCCCCGCGGATAACACTTGTATGTTCTGGAGAAGGGTCTTTACCTTCGGCCCCTCATTCGTATTCGTGGGGCCGGGAGGATTACCTGAGATCAAAACATCGACACGCATTCCTGGAGTCACAAAACCGGCGACGCCCACAACATCATCGACCTTGACCGCGCAAGCCCTCATGCCCGGACTAATCGTCGCCGCTAACCCACCGCCGGAGCCAACAGCAGCCAACCGACTGTCTATAATAGGCTCCCCTTGATAGAGGTTTGAGATCACACCGCGGCCTATGGCGTCCTTACGATTGAGAATGACTCCCTTGGGAACCGGACCTGCAATTTCAGAAGTTGATAGATCGGCATCGCGAAGAACGGTGCCGAGCTTTATGTCCGTTGCCGCCACAACAACCTGTGTGGTGTTCTGCTGCGTCGCCAAGAGACGTCTACCAACTACACGGTAGACGAGGTAGCTACACACCGCGGCAATGGTAAAAGCGCTCAGGAGAATGACCAGGACTCTCTTATTCATTCACAGACCTATTCGAGCCAGACGTGCAACCCAGCTCCGCCTTTACACACATGAGTCGCAATTCTTGTGCCAAAGGATGGCAGTCCTCGGTTAACGGCAAATCAGGGGTTTAGGGTGGCGCTGTCAAGGATAGTGTGAACCCCTGTATACCACCCAGAGTTGTGGTGTAGCCGTATAGACACGCCCACGGCAGTTACCTCTCCGATTTTGCAGAAACTTACGGTCCTGTACGTTGGTCTGCAAATTGCAGCATTCTATGCGCAATCACCGTTTTTCATCTTGTACGAGAGATGGAGTAGTTTCCCCATCTATCTGTCGTGATGTGCCAGGCAAGGCAGTTGTGAAAACGATTATGCATGATGGCACAGCGCGCATGCTGGCAATGTAGAAGAGTCGGAGCGTTGCGGGTCATGAGATCCTCTAATATCGTTACTCTGTTTTCGGAGCAGCCTCCCCCGCGTACGGCCCCGTCGTCATTCCTGGTTTCCATTGTGGTGCACTGTGCAGTGTTTGGTTTGCTTCTGGTTGGACTCAGGCATACTCCGCAGCTCAACGATGAACCTGTCGCTCGACGGTATACGGTTCGGTTTCTAAATCCGCCCCGGATAGAAGCGCGAACGCAGCAGCCTGACAGGAGCGGGGAGACCCAATCTGGCTCACGGTCCGTTGCGTACGTATCATCGCCTGGTGGCGCACCGGCAGCACTCGCCTCTGTTCCAGAGCAGCCGGCACGGCTACTTCCCCACACTCAGACGCTGATACAGCCGGACGCCCCACCGGATCTCCTGCTTCCTCAGGAGACTCCGATTCCCCTCGTCGTGATGTGGTCGCGGGATAACTCCCCGAATACCACGATTGTTGCACCTCCACCACAAGAGCCCACCGTGGCCAAATTACGGCCAGCCATCATTAAGCCCAATCGCGAATCGAACCTGGCAGACATCAATATCACGGCGGCCCGCTTCCCCAGCCAGACTCCGATCGTTCCGGCGAGTACGACGTCACCGATTGTTGTTCGCGGCCCCGAAGCGATCAAGCAGGTTCCGGAGACGGCATCGGCGCAGGTTGAACAGCCGTCCCCGGCCAGGGTGGTCTCTCTCTCCGATGTTCAGGCACAGGGGCCTGTCGCGATTCCGGTGGCCAATCAGATTGCACAGGGGGTGCCGGGGTCGCTGATGGCTGGGCGTCCGGATAAGTCCGGTGGAGGTGGTGATGGCAATCCGGCTAGCAAGCTAAGCGGGGTGGGGAATGGATCGGGCGGCGGGGCGTCCAGCGGGGCTGGAGCTGGGGGGCAGGGTGCAGGGACTGGACAGGGAGTGGCTGTTGGCGGCGGCACAGGGAATGAGTCTTCCGTCACTCACATTACCCTGGCGAAGAACGGCCAGTTTGGAGTGGTTGTAGTGGGGTCTTCTCTGGCTGAGCAGTATCCGGAGACGGTCGAGATCTGGAGCAGCAGGGTGGTTTACACCGTGTACCTGCATGTCGGTACGGGCAAGAGCTGGATCCTACAGTACACTCTACCGCGTGCGGAAGAAGCGGCATCGGCTGGGAGCGCGGTTCGGCCAGAGGCTCCATGGCCTTACGATATTGTGCGTCCCAACCTCACTCCGGAAGACTTCAACTCGGATGCGATTCTGGTTCACGGGTTTGTGAATCTGGCTGGGCGGTTCGAGAAGCTGGCCCTCGTCTTTCCTCCCGGGTTCGCACAGGCAAAGTTCGTGCTTGATGCGCTCAAGCAGTGGCAGTTCAGACCAGCCCGGCAGAATGGACAAATTGCCGCAGTCGAAGTGCTGCTGATCATTCCTGAAGTGACGGAGTGACGGAGCGCGGCCGATCGTGTTGCTCCACCCCCCTCCCCCCATTTTTCTGCTAAAGTATTCATTCTTCGTTGGTTAAGTCTGGACCGCCCACTGTAAACTATTCATTCCAGAGACTTTAGGATGTAAAGTCTCTGGAATGAACAGGTTGGAGAATTCAGAGGCAACGACCCGGGTGGTTTGCGGGGAGCATTTGTCAAGTCACCACATTCAGAAACCTGTGCGACGCAAGCCCATGGGGTTGGTGGGTCAGTTTGAAAAAAGGACGTACCCTGGCGGCTTTAACAGGCTGCGGAAGAGTCATGCTCCTAGCCGAAAACGTACCTCAGCGGCTAAAGCCGCATTGCAAACAGGGCAGTTGCGGCACGGGTAAACCCGTGCCCTTAAGCAAAGCGGACTTTTTCAGCACCCTCTAAAGCCGCTTTGCAAATGCGTGACTTGCGGCATCCTTCGACTTCGCTCAGGACAGGCTCTGAAGCCGCGCCCTTAAGCAAAACGGACTTTTTCAGTACCCTCTAAAGCCGCATTGCAAAATGCGTGACTTGCGGCATCCTTCGACTTCGCTCAGGACAGGCTCTGAAGCCGTGCCCTTAAGCAAAATGAACTTTTTCATTCCGGGGTTGAGACTTCATCAGAAACTCCTTAGAAGTTTTAGTTGACCAGGGCGACTTCGCTGACCTTCAGGACGGCGGCCGGATTAAGGTTCATGGTGATGCCGCCATTTCCACCCAGGCCCAACACCCCTACAATGATTTCGCCCTGAATCAACGTAGAGCTTCCCGGGGTTCCCTGGAGGTCAAGCTCCTGATAGTGCGTCGCGTCCCCAGTCATGGTGCCGAGGTTGTTGGTGAGATAGATGGTTCCCTGAAGCTGCAATGCGCCACCGCCGCCTATCGAATGCGCCTTCGAGCCTTTGTTTGCAGGCGAGCTGTGATCTTCAAAGAAGAGGATATTTTTGTAAATGGAGGACGCGGGCGAGCCAATCAGGTTGACCGAGCCATTCGACCCGATGTTAATCGGGCCTGTTCCGGAGTTGTAGATCATGACTCCGCCACCCGCTGCGGTTCCATCCCACCCGGTGGTGGCGTCCGTGGTTGCCGGAGAAGCCATGGCCAGATTGCAATTGGCGGTGCAGGAGAAACCTCCAGTCTTAATGTAGTAGATTCCCGGTTGCATCAGCGCGGTCGTGTTCTTCAGACTGGGATCCCCCGTATAGAGTCCCGGGAATAGAATCGTGCAGCCATGGGTCCCGGCCGATACTGGACATATACCCGAGCCGGCGGCCTGGGAGACAGGTGCCGGTGCGGCGGCAGGGATCGGCGGCGCGGGAACATTTTGCAGGGGATCGTGTATGGGTACGTCATGCACATATTGTCCCGGTTTGCTGCCAGGTTTGAAGATAAATGGCGGAGTAGCAGGACCGCCCCAGTAGCCAAAATCCGCACCTGTCCCCAACGAGCAATCTCCCAACGTATCCAGTGGTCCGGCGTGGGAGAGATCGATGGTCGAGTTTCCCACGGCATAGTTCGATCCAGCGTTCACGGAGTTCACCTGAATGCTGCGACTGGGTCCCCCGCAGATCTGAATATTGGGGGTGCCATTCATGGAGAACGAGGCCGCCAGCGTAGGGTGAGTGACGATAATCGGGACCGGGGCGAACACGCTCACGATGGCAGCCATGGCCGAGGTTGTCACGGTCGAAACTGTCGGTCCCAGCAAAGCCATCAAGGTGGTGCTCACGTTTCGCTGCACCGTGACACGAATGAGCGTAACGGGAAAGGTGGGGTCGGAGGAGAACGTTACTCCCGGGGCTGCCGTGTTCGCGGGAAAGTCCACGGTGACGGTATCGCTTGCGGTGCTGCCAAAGCCATTCTTGCTGGCATAGGCGCACGGGGTTCTGGTATCGGTTGTGGAGCAGGTGAAGGGGCCGGTCGTCGAGAAGCCGGTCCCGCTGGCGCCACTGGTCCCAGCGAAGACGCTCATGATACCGGCGGTGGCGGCAGCGTCCGCGGCAGTCTGGGCCATCTGGCGCTGCGCGTACATGTGCGCGCCGTCGATGGCCAGGCCGATGGCTCCAAGGAGAAAGACACTCATTGCCACCGCTGCGAGAACGATCGTCTGGCCGTCTTCTTCCTTACAACGCATGGCGAATTTTCTATATCGCGTGGCGAATTTTTGATAGCGCATGACGAGACTCCTCAATAGGTAATGATTCCCTGGCTGGTGCTCCCCATGGTGGTGCTCAACATTGCATTGAAGTACCCGACGAGCGGGTCGTAGGTGTAACTGACCGCAACGCTCACGGGCTGTCCGGCGGCGTTGGAGCCAGTCGGATAGGTGACGTTCACGGTCAGATTGTTGACATCGAGCAGGCCGGCGCTGGCGTAGTTCTTGACGACCGTCTGCACCTGGGTGACGCTGCCCGGGCCGCTTGGCGACGCGGTCTGGTCCGCTCCGTGAACGATGGCGTAGCGGGTGCCGGCATGGGCAGCATTCGACAGAGTGGTATACACCAGGATCATCCGACCCATCTCCACGACGCCGAACAGAACGATGATGAACATAAAGGCAACAAGGCTGAATTCAACCATGCTGCTACCTCGATCACACTTCCAACGGATTGGACGCTTGCTTGTCACATCACCCTCATGACCGCGCGCCGATGGATGGTGGTAGGCGGGATGGTCGAATAGATACCGAGATTGGGAAACTGAAACAGACTAAGAAACGGGACATAGGTGTAGGTCACATCCACGGTTGTCAGCGGAAAGCCCACCGGCTCCGGGTCCGATGGCATCGAGGTGCAGGTGCCCGACAGCGTGGTGATGGTTCCGTTGTAGTTCTGACAGATGCTGACCGACAGGCTCGCCGAGTTGGGGAGCGAAGAGATGTCCTGGGTGATGATGCTGGTGACTTGAGCTGCGGTCGGCAACCCGGGCGCTCCTACCGTATCTCCGCCCATGATGGCGTAGTCCGCGCCGGCACGCGAGGCGTTGGCGACGGTAATCCAGGCAAAGAAGAAGCCTCCGAAGTTGACGACGTTGATGACCAACAGCAAGAGTAGAGGCAGGATGAGGGCGTACTCGATGAGCGCCTGGCCTCGATTGGACCGGGCGCGCTCCAGAAATCGCTCGAAGGTCTTTCGGTCCGCTCCGTTGGGGAAGGCGTCGGGTGTCTCATTGGGGGGCGCCTTCGGCAGCATGGCGAAAACGAAACCGACACCATCGACGCCGGAGCGAACGACCTTCGCCTTCACCGTGATGGCACGGTCGGGATGGTGCTCGGCGAGGCCGTCTCTTTGCAGCGACATCATGACGAGCGTGCCGGGATACCAGCGCTGCTCGGTGACGAGATAGAGCCCAGTCGAGCTGATGTCGCGGACCTTATGCGCGAGGGGGGCGGCGCCGTCCCAGTAGTGGGCGACGAGGTTGGGCAGATTCTGCCGCTCCGCCCTGCGCCTTTCTCGAGATACCAGCCAATTCAACCAATTCGTCACTTGTTTCATATGGTCCATCCCTGGGCCAGTTGCCTGCTCACTCCCGTTGGCCGTGATGCATTGCCCTGCTCATCCTCAACTTCTGCTCCATCTCCTCGGCGACGCAGATCACGAGTCGATCTCCGGGTTGCGTGTGCGACGAGTAGATGGTGTGAGTCGGCAGTTCCAGCACGCTCTCTGCCTGCGTTTTCAAGGGGCCGATTCGGAACGAAGGGAAATATTCTACAAGGTGAATGACATTGAGGTGTTCATCGAGATAGATGAGGTCCAGAGGAAAAAACAATCCCAAGGTATGAACCCCCCTGGAAGGCACGACCCAGATGCCCTCATCGGACCTAAGCTTGAAGCGTCCGATCAACCCTCTGAGACGTGAAAGCACTGTATCCGCCGCCCTGACATTCAGGCTGAGGAAGCTTTCGCGTGTCTGGTTGTATACGCAATACGTCTTTCTTTCCATTCTTCCCCCGACCACGGCCCTGTCAGGATACCGGGCGTTTTCCTCATATCCGTTCCCCTCAAACTTTAGAGGCGATCATGCAGTCTCTTTCTCTCCGGTTCTGACGATCAAAAAGGACTGAACTCCCATTACGTCCATGGGACGCACCCCATGTACGTAAGAGATGTTGCCCGGCATGCGGCGTGAACCGCATACCGAACATTCACATACCAGGAGGAAACCTGGCACTCATCTTTTACTCAGAAGAGCTACCGGGTTAGCGAACTCGTGTGCGGCGGCGGTTGATCAGAAACAACAGCACGACGACGAAGAGCACTCCGGCAACGATCCGAATAATGGTGGCATTTTCCATGTTGATTTCTCCTTATTTCTCTATTGGCTTAAGTACTTTTGGAAAGACTCCGACATAATGATGAGTGCCGGACCGAGTGTTACGAGGAAAAGGGAGGGAAAAATAAAAAAGACCAGCGGGAAGACCAGCTTGATCGTGGTCTTTGCCGCTTGCTCCTCCACTCTTTGGCGGCGCTGGGTTCTGAGCGTGTCGGAGTGCACACGCAGTGTCTTGGCGACACTTGTACCCAACTGCTCCGATTGGACGAGTACAGAGACCAGATTCCGCACACTGTCCACGTCGGTACGTTCCGCAAACTGTTTCCAGGCATCGGAACGAGCCCGGCCTGCGCGCTGCTCGAGGACGACGATGCCCAATTCGTCACAGACCTCCGGTGCGGATAAACGCAACTCCTCGGCCGTGCGTGCCGTTGCCTGATCGGTGCTGAGGCCGGCTTCAATGCAGATGACCAGCAAATCGAGGGCATCGGGAAGTCCAAGCCGGATGCGCGATTGACGAATCGTGATTCGCCGGCCCAGCCAGAAATCCGGGGCCAGAAATCCCAGCCCCAATGCCATGACATAAACGAAGAAGGGGTTATAGCGCGCGAGGCCGGTCACGAGTGCGATCAAACAGAGCGCGAGAGGAACCAGCACTTTCGCTCCATAGAAAAGGTTCAGGGCTGAGTCTTTGCGGTAACCGGCGCGGATCAGACGCTTCTGCACGACGGAGACTTCTGCCTGGCTCTTCGGCAGAACTCGTTCTAAATGCTCCACCATGCCGCCGAACGAAGAACCTGCCTGCTGCACGGTGCTCGCCAGACCTGCACGCTTGCCGCGTGGCGACATCACCGTCGACAGCCGCTGGAGCATTGCCTCGCGATAGAACAGAAGCAGGCCGCCACTTGCGATCAGCAGGAAAATGACGAAAAAAGTAAACGCTATAAATCCCATAACTCCTCTTCAAACTTCCATGTTGACAATCTTCCGAATGATCAGGGCGCCGGCAATGGTCATGCCAGCCGACGCGTACAGAAGCTTGATACCAATGGGACGTGTCCACAAAAGGCTCATGGTTACAGGGTTCAAGAGATACAACATGATTCCGAGAACCAGAGGCAGGAAAGAAAGGATCCAGCCTGTCAGGCGTCCCTGGGCGGTATGGACACGAATCTGCCTTCTCAAGCGAAAGCGCTCGCGGATCACATACGCGGCTTTGTCGAGTACCTCGGCGAGGTTTCCTCCACTCTCCTTCTGAATGAGAATCGCCGTCACGACAATTCGAAGGTCCTGGAGTGGAGCCCGGTTCACCATATTTTCCATGGCAGATCTTAACTCCAGGCCATAGTTCTGCTCGTCGAAGCAGATCCGGAACTCACCGGCGATGGGTTCTGGCGATTCGTAAGCGACGAGTCGCAGCGCGGCGACGAGACTGTGGCCTGCACGAAGAGCACTCACCATCAAATCCAGCGCCTCTGGCAACTCCTGTTCCATTTGATTGAAGCGTTGTCTTCGTTTGTGGAGCACGAACGCGAGAGGCGCGAAGCCTACGAGCAGGCCAATTAACGCTGCAAAGATAAAGGCATTTGTTCGCAAATAGATCAGATATGCGGGGATCGAAAAGCAGGCGATCGACATGAGAAACAGACCACCCGCCGTCCACTTCGAACCGGCCTGATAAAGCAGGGTGTGTACGCGCGGTGCGAGTTCGATCTTCAACAGCCAACGATTGAGCCATGGGATGGCGCTGAGCATCTCATCTTTGCGAATGTCGACGATCTGATCGCGCGATTCCGGCCTGCTGCTGGCCAGAGCGGCATCGAGGTTGGCAAGGGCCTGCTTGGCCTGCTGAGAGGCACCCGTTCCGCTGGCGACCAACAGCAGGGTGATCACGATGAACACACCCAAGAAGACCAGTACCAGAATTAGTAACATCTCTCTTATCCTTTCTAGTTCACTTCCATGGCCTGCTCGAACAAGCCAGGCGACAGGAAGATACCTGATATACGGAGTCGTTCGAGGAACTTGGGACGGATGCGCGTCGGCTGGAATACGCCGATCACCTTGCCATCGGGGCCGACCCCTTTCCTTGTAAAGGTGAAGATATCCTGCATGCTGACGATGTTCTCCTCCATGCCGGTAATCTCGGAGATGCTGACAACTTTGCGAGAACCATCGCTCATGCGTGAGACCTGAACAACGATAGAGATAGCCGAGACCATCTGCTGACGCACGCTCTTCTCCGGCAAGTTGAGATTGCTCATCGCGACCATGGATTCGAGCCTGGTCAAGGCGTCCCTCGGAGTGTTGGCGTGGATGGTGGTCATCGAGCCTTCGTGACCGGTGTTCATTGCCTGGAGCATGTCAAAGGCCTCTTCGCCACGTACTTCGCCGATGATGATGCGGTCGGGACGCATGCGCAGACTGTTGATGAGCAGTTGACGCTGACGGACAGCACCATTTCCCTCGACGTTCGGCGGGCGCGTCTCCAGGCGCACAATATTATCCAGCCCAAGCCGCAATTCGGCCGCATCCTCGATCGTCACGATACGTTCTGTCTTCGGGATGTGCTGGGACAGGATGTTCAGAAAAGTGGTTTTGCCGGCGCCCGTGCCGCCGGAGATCAGGATACTGATCCTCGCGCGTACCGCGGCCGCAAGCACTTCCATCATCTCCGGCGAAATACTCTTCAACGCGACCAGTTGATTCGCAGCCAGAGGGCCGGTTCCGAAACGACGGATCGACAATGCAGGGCCGTCGAGCGCCAAGGGAGGAATGATGGCATTGACGCGGGACCCATCCGGCAGGCGAGCGTCCACCATGGGCGAGGACTCATCCACTCTGCGTCCCACGCGCGACACAATCCGGTCGATGATCTGCAGCAGATGCCGATCATCGCGGAACGCGGTATCCACCTTCATGAGCATACCGCCGCGCTCAATAAAGACATGGTTCCTGTCGTTAACCAGGATGTCGGAGATGGTCGGATCGGCAAGCATGGGTTCCAGCGGGCCAAGGCCAAAGACTTCATCCAACAACTCGGCCTCAAGTTTTTCTTGTTCGGTGAGGCTCAGCGGCACGCGCAATCCCAGGATGATCTCGTTGACCATGCCGGCCACGGCCTGCCGTGCCTGGTCCGAGTTGACTCGCGACAGCTTCTCCAAGTCCAGCTTGGAGATCAGGGTGCGATGTACTTCCGCTTTGAACTTATCAAGATCTAGTTGATCCACTCGCTGCCATCTCCAAATGCGGCCCTGAGGGCTCTCATCCAAATAAACTGAAGCGCTTCTTCTTTTTCGGATTCGCTGGCAAACCACATGCCAATCTGGTCATCTGCCCGATCACACGGGATATGGGCGAATCGCTAAGGGCGAGCGGGGTCGCTGCATTCTGGGCATTCCTGGCAGCTGGGTAATCGCTCGGGATTTTCCACGAAACGGGCATGGTCAGCGCCCGGTTGACGGCCTCTTCATCGATCCCCAAAGAACGAGCCGTATAGCGATTTAGTACGACCTCTAACTTGGCGGCGTTCGACTTGAGCAACTCTGAGATCAGCCGATTGGAATTACGCAGATCGGAGATACCGACCTGGGTGACGAGATACACCGTGGAAGCATCTTCAAAGAGAGCTCGACCGGCAGCTCCAAATCTTGACCCTGCATCTACCACGACGTAATCGAAGTTCTGCCGGGCAACGGTCAATAGCTTATGAACGGCTTCAGGGGAGGCCTCGACCTGAGTGTACTTGTCCGGCGCTGCGAGCACGAACAGACCTGAGCTATGTTTAATCAACAGCTTAGAGAGAAAATGGTAGTCCAGCCGAACGAAGTTCGCCAGAGCATCAGCCGTCGAATACTGAGCATTAATTCCGAGGTCGAGAGCTGCGTCACCCAGCGGAAGATTGAGGTCGATAAACACGGTATTTTGGCCAGACTCCTGGGCGAGCGATACGGCAAAGTTGCTGGCGACGGTCGTGACCCCGGAGCCTCCCTTGGCCCCCACGAAGGCCAATAACTTGCCTTCCGTCTTTTTGGAACTAGGAACGACCGGTCGACGGACTGAAGCCCGCACCAAGGCTTCGGCAATTGTGCTCGGGGTAATGGGTTGGGTGAGAAACTCACGAGCTCCTGCACGCATGCAGCGGACGAGCATCTCTGGATAAACGTGCTCGGAGTAGACCATTACGGTTGCCGGGCTGTTGCCGCAGATGCTCTCGACCAGATCGAGCGCATGCTCCGTATTGCTATCTAACTCAACGATGATGACATCGTACTTCGCGTCCAGCAGCTGCGGCACGTCGTCCAGATCTGGATAGGAGGTGAACTCCCGCGTCACGCTCCCGTGGAGCCCAGCGAGAGCGTTGGCGATGGGTCTGCGGCGCAGTTCTTCAGGGCCGATCAAGGCAACGGATAGAACGTTGCTGCCGAGCGCGTCTGGATCCTTGGCAAAAGACGACATCACGATTTCTCGGCTCCCTGCTGTTTGGACCGTTCCTGTTGGGTGAAATGAGATTGACATAACTTGGTTGTACTAAACATAGTTGTATCCGTTAGCGAGAAAAGAAAGAGACCAGAGTACCGATGGCGATGGCCGGCGCGTAAGGCATCTTGCGCGTCAGAGGATTATCGAGAGTGAGTTCCGGGTGGGGACTAAGTCCGCGTTTCCTCAATCCGAAGATGATGTCGCCCGCACCACTCAACATCTCTCCGGCAAATCCTCCGGCGATCGCCCAGCAGAGCGCGATCAGGCCTCCGGCCATGCCAGTCAAGATCAGGGCGGTCAACATCTGCGACGGTCCTATCCAAGCACCGATGGCGGCACACAGCTTCACGTCGCCCATTCCCATACCACCCATGAAGCTAAGAATGCCGAAAAGCAGAGCGCCGACCACCATACCTGCAAGGCTTTGCACTATTCCATGCCAACCATGGAGCCAGCCAGAGACGAGAAATCCTCCGGTCAAAAAAGGGAGCACCAGCCAATTCGGGATACGACGACTGCGAAGATCGGTGAAAGTCGCCACCGCAAGGACAATCAAAGTTGGCCACCAGGCGACGGAGTGCATACGAGACCCTCTCTCAAAAACTCATGGACGCCGGTAGTGTAGCAATTTTCCATCCAAATCCATGGAAACTTGCGAGTCTCAGCATTCAAAACGTTAAGTAAGTTTTACGGGTCGAACGGTGTTCACGGCTGTTTACATCCTGCGTCTGTAAGTGAAGCGGAGGATATACACCCTACCCTTATCGGCTTTTGCCAAGCTGAGAAATAGTTCCAACTGGAGTGACTCCGGATATGTGCTCACTCTGTTGGCCCGTTAGTTAACGCCTCCCGGAACCGAGCCGAAAGCTGGCAAAGCCGTGGCTGCCTGGACCTCTCCCCTGTGTAATCCGACCAGGATCCGGGCTCTTTCCAGCGTACAAGAGCTGTCCGTAACTGACAGTATTCCATAAGATACTGCGCACGGACGATATCCCTGAGAGGTTAGATCCCATACAAATTCAGGCATTTTATCGCAGGGGAAAGTAGCCAGTCCGCAGGAGTTACTCATCGAGTGAGTGAGGCGGCAATTGTCATGCCATTCGAGATGACTCAAGGTACAACTTTTGCTGGATTACTAGAGTTTTTTAAATTTCCCTCGACTTTGGATACGCAATCAGCTATCACTACACACCTATGAGCCGCTACAACAAGTCAGACCCAACACGACTCCTACTCTTGAGAACAAGAGAGGGGATCGATTTTGGACGAGGTTTTTCTGCGAACGCGAGCGGACATAGGTTGGATTGTTCCACTTCAGTAAGGAATGAGGAGTACTTGACCAATGATACTACTCGGCCTACATTCAGGCGACCGCACGTTACAGTCGCTTCTCTCATCTGCCTTAGGTAAGGAATTTGACGTCGTTTCAGTATCTACAGACGATCAAATCAAACACTTGCTGGCTACCAGAGGTAGCGATTTAATACTTCTGGACCTGGACTCTTACCAGGACACCTTGAAACAGGGACTAGCGTGTGCGGAGCGCATGATCTCCTCGCAAATCCCCTTGGTCGTGATGGCCAGCGATAGTCTGCGTGCCACCGCCGTTGAGCTAGTCGGGCGAGGAGCGTACGGCTACTGCCGCAGACCGCCCTCGGTTCGCGATCTCAAGACGATGCTGATTCGGGCACATGAGAACTCCTCGCTCAAGCGGGAGCTCGAGAATGTCCACCAGAGGCTTGACGCGGCCGGCAAATGTAACCAGATGATCGGATCCAGCCCACAGATGCAGCAGGTTTACGATCTGGTACATCGTGTTGCCAACATCAACGCTTCGGTGCTCGTGACTGGAGAGAGTGGCACCGGCAAAGAACTCATTGCCAATGCCATCCACAATCTAGGCATTCGATCCGATCGGCCGTTCGTCGCGGTTAGCTGCGGAGCTATCCCTGAGAGCCTGATTGAGGCGGAGCTATTCGGCCACGAGAAGGGGGCTTTCACCGGCACAGTCGGCGCACGGACAGGTTACATGGAACAGGCGGGCGACGGAACGTTGTTCCTTGATGAAATTGGGGAGCTGAGCCTCTCTACGCAGGTGAAGTTACTGCGGGTTCTCCAACAGCGCGAATTCAGCCGGCTGGGGAGTAGCCGTCTCATCCCATTGCGAGCACGCCTAATCTTTGCCACCCACCAAGACCTCGCGGAGATGGTCGCGCGAAATACCTTCCGGCAGGACCTCTTTTACCGCATCAATGTCATGCGGATCGATGCTCCACCACTGCAAGAGCATCCGGAAGATATTCCTCAAATCGCCATGCACTTTCTGCGTCAATATTCCGAGACGTATCAGAAGCCGGTGGTGGATATCGATCCCGGTGCGATCGCTGTGCTCCAAGCCTACTCGTGGCCGGGAAACGTACGTGAATTAGAGAATGTGATTCAACGCGCCATTATCATTGCTCATGACGAGAGCATACGGCTGGAAGATTTGCCGTGCAATATTCAAGAGCAAAACATCGTCAACATCGACGACTACCATCCTGCTGGCTCGTTCGAACGCCAGCTTCGCAACTATAAGATCAATCTGGCCATGACAGCCCTTCGAGAAAGTAACGGGAATAAGACACTGGCGGCTCGCAGCCTGAACATCTCCCGTGCGTATCTGCATCGGCTGATCCGAATTGCCGAACCAGATCTGACGGAACCAGACCTTATCGAAAAGGATGGGGTTGCGGTGGAGTCTGCGTGAGCAGTGCACCTCCACTTGCCGAGCGAATAGAGAATCTGTCTGGATCTCACTTTCTGCAACGAGTCTTCTCCTTTCCTGCAACGCTGGCTGGCCTTCTGGCTGTTCTCGCTTTGCTGACGGTGCGGTCGCGCTTCGATGATCCCGATATGTGGTGGCATCTCAAGACTGGGGAGATCATCTGGACGACTCACACGATTCCGACCACCGATCTCTTTTCTTATACGACCGGGCACCATGCTTATGTCGCTCACGAATGGCTCTCGCAGGTGCTCCTCTACGGGGCTTATCGGTTTGGCGGCTATTCCGGGCTGATGCTATGGCTGTTCTTCTTCACTTCGGTCCTTCTCATTGCCGGCTACGGCTTATGCTGGCTGTATTCAGAGAATGCGAAAGTAGGTTTTCTAGGGGCCCTGACGATCTGGCTGTTTGGAACGATCGGGTTTGCCGTTCGACCGCAGATGGTGGGGTACTCTCTCCTCGTTTTTGAGTTACTTCTCATTCAACTCGGTCGAACACGGAATCCGCGATGGTTTTTGGGCTTGCCCCCGCTGTTCGCAATCTGGATAAACTGCCACGGATCCTTTTTTCTTGGATTCATTGTGGCGGCAACATTTCTTTTTAGTTCCCTGTTTGATTTTCAGATAGGCTCGCTCGTTTCACAACGCTGGGAGCCGCACTGTCGCCGAATGCTTATGCTAGCGCTGGTTCTATCGGTTGCAGCGCTGTTCGTAAATCCCATTGGCGTCAAGCAAATCCTGTATCCATTGGACGCTATGCTGCATCTGCCTCTCAATCTAAGCGAGGTAAGTGAGTGGCAACCGCTGCAGTTAGTGGACGGACGCGGCTTTGCCTTCATGGGTGTGATTGGATGCATCTTTTTTCTGGTGCTCGCCCGTCAATCCGAGTTGCTTTGGCACGAGTTACTGATATTGTCTCTGGGCATATGGCTGGCGACCGGTCACCGGCGCATGCTCTTCCCTTTTGGCATCTTAGCCGCACCCGTTCTGTCGCGGATGCTCGCAAGACATTGGGACGGGTATCAACCTGAGAAGGATCGTCCATTGCCCAATGCGGTATTGATCACGGCATCCCTGGTGGTGGCTTTCCTTGCTTTTCCAAATCGACAAAATCTAACAAGACAGGTAAGCGAAAATAGCCCCGTCAAGGCTGTTGAATACATTCAGTCCCATCATCTTCTCGGGCGAATGCTGAACGAGTATAAGTATGGTGGCTATCTCATATGGGCAGCGCCAGAGCATCCGGTTTTTGTTGACGGCCGTGGCGATGTTTTCGAGTTGACCGGCGTGCTCAGTGAATTTGGAAGGTGGGCGACACTTCAGACCGACCCGAATCAACTTTTAGATAAATACCGGATCGATTTTTGTTTGTTGTCCCACGAATCTCCCATGGCAGTTGTCTTCCCGCTATTGCCTGACTGGAAGACCATCTATTCAGACGACAACTCTGTCATCTTTGCAAGAGATCCGGCCAAAGGCTCACAGAAGTGAATGTCATCCGCCCTGGCAAACGATCCCGGCCGAAGTGACGTGAGCTTCGAAAAAGAAAGAACGATGGAATGGAATTGTGATGGCACATATCTATGATGAGAAATTCTTCACGTGGGTAAATAAGACAGCGCGCGGCTCGGCCCGGATTGTATTGCCGATTGTCCGCGAGATCGTCGAGCCATCGAGCGTGGTCGATGTCGGCTGCGGCCAAGGCGGCTGGTTGTCAATATGGAACGAGATGGGTTTGGATGATGTGTGCGGTTATGACGGCAACTATGTCGACCAGGCCAGGTTGTTGATCGATCCGAATCGGTTTATCTCTTGCGATCTGGAAAAACCTCTATGGATCGACAGACGGTTTGGACTGGCGCAATGCCTGGAAGTAGCTGAGCATTTGCCTCCAATGGCCGCCGAAGAGTTGATCCGGTCGTTGTGCAATTTGAGTGATATCGTGCTATTTTCGGCTGCGCAGCCCGGGCAAGGTGGTGAGAGGCATATTAACGAACGCCTACCGTCCTATTGGGCGCTGATGTTCCGTAATCACGGTTATTTTGCATTCGATTGCGTGCGGCCTCATCTGGCTAACGAGATGGATGTATCGCCATGGTATCGCTACAATCTGATTGTCTTTGCCTCTCCAACGGGCATGCAGCGCTTGTCGCCAGAGGCACTTGCTCTCCAGTGCCAGAATGCGCAGGATCTGGATAAGCCAGGAAATATGTCGTGGAGATTGCGATTGCTGATCTTGCGCCCATTGTCTGTCGGCGTGGTGTCCTGGCTATCACGGGCCCACTACCGCGTGGTGTCCATGATGAGGGCATAGTCAATGGAACATGCTTATACGTGTATTTTTAGCCTGCCTTGAACGACGCGGCCGGATTTATTCTGTCGGTATGTGCCCTCTTCCGATAACTTATTCCCTGGAGTCATTCATAAGAATAGCTCGGCACATTTTTCGAAATAACTCTCTTTGTTGATGAACGATCGACATGATGCTGAATATGCAGCAGAGATGCTGTTTCGTTGGAGAGCACTCTCGAACGTGCCTCAGCCTCTTCGGTACTTGCCAGGGGAAAAGAGAGTCGCACGCGCATAGCTTTGCGTCTATCGCGTATTCGAGTGCTTATACGAAGTTTCACTATCTCGCTGCATATATAGGCGGAGAGATCTCACTCCGAGTGCCTGGTCGTGGCAGTCTCGCGTTCGACGGATTATGCGAAGCCGCTTCAACAAGCAGCTTCGCTGTCCCTTTCATCCACGGAGATTGTCACACCCCACAGCGTTGGGTACTCTTCCGGCTAGACGCCGGCTGCGGCAGGCCAGTGGATGCGATCACGCACGGCGGCGGGAAGGTTTTCGGTCATGTCCGCGACGAAGGCGTTGCGATTGGCGGCAGAGGCGAAGTCGTCTCCGCTGGCCATGGGGCCGCAGTCGAAGCCGAGCTGGCGTACGGCTTCGCGCACAGCCGGGAAGAATGGGTAGCGGAACAGGATATCGAGCGTGGCGTTGACGGCGAACTGCAGCGAGCGTGCAGCCTCCCAGTCACCCTGCTGGGCAGCGCGGTAGATGTCGACAAAGACGGGGCCGAGGAGGTTGTAGGTAGTGCCGATGCCGCCCTGCGCGCCAATGAGCAAGCCGGGAGCGAGGGCTTCGTCGTAGCCATTGAAGACCAGCTTGCCTCGGCGAACGAGTTGGTTGAGCAGATAGAGGTTAAAGTCTGTGAACTTGACGCCAGCGACGTTGGGCAGGTTGCAGAGATCGAGAAGATCCTGCGGATTCTGAAAGGCGTGCGGGGCGACTTTGGGGAAGTAATAGATGATGAGCGGAAGGGGTGAATTGCGGGCGAGCTCGACGTAGTAGGCAAGGACGGCGGCGGCATCTCCCGCAGGGGGAAGGCTGCTAACGGCGTGGGCTCCCTTCCGCGCGGCGTGCTCGGCGAGGGCGAGGGCGTCCTTAATGCTGGGTGTGCCGACGTGCACCAGAACCTTTTTGTCCTGAGGACAACACTCCATGAGGGTTTCGACGAGAGCGCGGCGGGTCTGGAGCGGGAGGCGCATGCCCTCGCCGGTGGTGCCGGCGATATAGACGCCCTGCAAGTCAAAAGAGAGAAGATGCAGGAAGAGCTTCCGCGCTGTCTCAGGATTGAGTTCTCCCTTTGAAGTGAGCGGGGTGAGCATCGCGGCGTACATTCCGGCAAAGGGATAAGTGGACAAGAAACCTCCGGTGCAAAACTAATGATTATTGATAATGTATCACAATTTCTAAAACGATACGCCGTCTCTTTCCGGTGATGGCGGCGATTTTTCAGGCGCCTCTCGCGGCGGGAGCGGGGAGCATCCGACTGAGGCGGTCGAGGAGAGGCTTGGAGGTTATGCGGGCGGCGAGATTGATGGATTCGATGGGGCCGGAACGCATGTCGTAGAGTTCTCGATCAGTGACGGCACCGGTGCGGAAGTCGCGCCATTCTACGTAACGATGGGTGTCTGTGCGGACGGCGTAGCCCATGACGTCGGGCTGGCCTTTGTAGAACCAGGGGCGAGGAAACTGACTGAAGGCAGGACGCGCGGAAGCGAGCGACGGGCGCTCGATCCAGGGGCGGAGGCTGTGACCTTCGAGGCCATGCGGGGCGGGGACGTCACAGAGATCGCAGACGGTGGGAAAGATGTCGAGGAGCTCAACGGTGGCATCGCAGACGGCTCCAGCGTGACCTGCGGACGGATCGATGACAATGAGCGGAACGTGTGTGTCTAACTCGTAGTTGGTGGTCTTGCACCAGAGGCCGTGTTCGCCAAGATGATAGCCGTGGTCGACCCAGAGAACGATGAGGGTATTTTTGTCGAGGCCGGTTTCACGCAGTGCCGTGAGTACTCGGCCGAACTGCGCGTCGGTGTAGGCCATGGAGGCGTAGTAGCCGCGGCGCAGATGTTGGGCGAGGTCCGGCGGCAGGGGGCCCTGCTGCGGAATGCCGAGGTAGCCGCGCAGTTCGACGGAGTTGTGCAGAGCGATCTCGGGCGCGCCTTCGGGCGGATCGAATCGCGGGATGGACGGCACTGCGCGATTGTCGAATAGCTTCCAGTAACGAAGAGGCGCAGTGAATGGCAAGTGAGGCTTGCGCATGCCTACGGCGAGGAAGAAGGGCTGGGTGTGGTTTTTGGCGTAGCTTTGCAGAGCCTGGACAGCGCCCGCGGCAACTTCGCCATCCGGGTAGGCGTCGTCGGAAGCGTCGACGAACTCGGTGGCGTCGGCCTTGCCGGCGATGCGATGCAGGTGGTTTTTGGCGAGTTGGTAGTCGGCCTGTTTCGGCGTGAACTGGAACTGCGCCGGGACGCTCCACGAGGGTGGATCGTCCATGGGTGCCTGGCCGTGGAATATCTTGCCGAAGGATTGCGCGAAGTAGCCGTGGTTGCGGAAGTGCTCTGGGAGAGTGACGATGCCGTGTGTGGTGTTGCGGAAGTGGGTCTTGAGATCCCATACGCGGATGGTGTCGGGACGGCAACCGGTCAACAGCGACTGGCGAGAGGGATTGCAAACAGCCTCCTGGCAGTAGGTGCGGCGAAAGAGTGTGCCACGACGGGCGAGCGCATCAATGTTTGGCGTAATAGCGTAGGTGTCTTCGAAGCAACCGAGACTGGCGCGCAGGTCGTCGACGGCCAGGAAAAGGACGTTCTTGCGGGCTTTGGATGCACGGGCGCGAGACAGTTGCGCGGCGGCGGTACTGGCCAGGGCGGCGAGGAATTCGCGGCGATCGGCAATGGGCATGGGTACTTCCTAACGTGGATCTGACGGCTTTGCGAGGGAAAGCAGTGTGGCGCAGAGCGAGCGTGAAGGTCAATCGGCCACGGTGTCGGGGAGAGTTGTGGAGCTGATGTGTTCGTTGACGGCGGCGGTGATGCGCTTTTCGTCGCGGGAGAGGAGTTCCTCCAGTAGTTTGCGATGAGAGATGACCGTGTGCTTGAGGTTCTCGCCGGCAGCAGCGCGTTTGAGGCTGACGAAGGCGTAGACGGCTGCGCAGAGCCGCTCGAGTATTTTGACCAGGACCTCGTTGCCGGAGGCATGCCACACGGTGCGGTGGAAGGCGAAATCTTCCTCGCCGACGGCGAAGTGGTCGTCGTTGGCTACCTGCTGCTGCATGCGGTGGAGGTGGCGTTCGAGTTGGAGAACGACGTCGCCGGTAAGTTGCCTGGCAGTGAGATGGAACGCCAGTAGCTCGAGATGGCGGCGAACCTCCATCAGCTCCTGGATTTCTCGGCGGGTGAGCTTGGTGACGGTAGTGCCGCGATCGGGCACGCGCACGACGAGCCCGAGATGCTCGAGTTGCAGGAGGGCTTCGCGCACCGGGATCTGGCTGACGTTCAACTGCTTCGCGATGTGGGCCTCACGAAGCGGTGTTCCGGGCGCGAGAGAGCCGGACCAAATGGCCTGACGGAGCTCCTCGAATACGCCGCGAGACTTGCTGAGCGCGCGTATCGGAGCCAGCTCTGCCGGAGGCGCAGGCAGGATGGCATCGGATTGCCGGGAAGAGCGGCCATTGAGTTCGGGAGTCATTGGGGTTCATTCCAGTTGGCGGGGCGGGGACCTTTGAGAAGCCATGCCTTGGAAACCCTGGCGATGACGAGGTGATCGGGTTTGCCCTGGGAACCGAGGAGAGAGCCGGATTCATAAATGACCCAGAGTCTGTCGCCGAGTGAGGCGAGGTCGCTGTATCCGGTGATGCCGGGGTCGATGACCTGCTGATGGGACCAGGTCTGGGCATTGTCTTCGCTAACTTTGATGGTGAGGTTCTCGCGGACGCGCCATTTCCGATCATGAGCGCCGGGGACGTCGCGGCTGTCGGGATTGGAGAAGAAGACGGCAAGCTTTCCCTTGGCTGCGATGGGCGCAGTGAGGATGCCGGCGTCGCAGGTGGGGTCAAAGAGCTGCTGGTCGTAACGCGGAGGCGTCCAGTCGGAGATGCCGGTGGCACTGATGGAGACGGCGCGGAGGTGATCGACGGTGGCATTACCTCCGTTGCGGATGTTGACCAGGACACGGCCGTCCGGAAGCTGCGTGGCCACGGTTTCATTGGGGCTTTTGATTTCGGGTGAATCGACGGCGACCATCGAGCCTGACTTCCAGGTGCGGCCATGGTCGTCGCTGTAGATGGTGGCGACAGCAGCGGGGCCGTGAGCGCGCGTGCCGTTGGGGCCGGGCTTGCCGTTGGCGATCCAGATGGAGGCCAGGAGGCGTCCACTGCGGAGTTGGATGCCGTGGCCGGTGCCGGGCGTGACGATGTTCCAGGGGTAGAACTTCTTGAGCTGATCGAAGACAGGCGTGATATCGCGCGGCGGCGAGAAGGTCTTGCCGTCGTTGTGGCTGTCGATGACGAAGGCGCGGCTGTAGTTCTGCTGATAGAGGAGGTGGACGTCGCCGGTTTGGCGGTCGGCAATGAAGACGGCATTGTCGGTGAGATCGACGCCGTTGCCGGCGATGCGGCGGGACGGGCTCCATGTGCGGCCGCCATCAGAGGAGCGGCGGAGCAGGATGTCCGCGGGGGACCAGTCGCCCTTGGAGAGATCCTTGCGTCCGCCACAGTAGGCGAGGAGCGTTCCACGTTTGGTTACGACGATCCCGGGAACACGGTACGTAGCGTAGCCGCCAAGACCCGCGTTCCAGAGGTTGCTGCTCTCCACCTGCGCGTGGGCGGGAAGGCCGAGCACCGCTGTGGAGAAGAGAGTAGAGAACAGGAAGACAAGACGGAGCGACAGTTTCATTTTCGGGACCCCAAAGTTAGAAGGAGAGGCGGAGCGAGAGCTGAATGTTACGAGGATCATAGCTCCTGGTGATCTGACCGAAGGAGCTGCTGGCAGCATCGGAGTTGGGCATAGCGAGGTTGGTGTGGTTGAGTGCATTGAAGGCTTCGGCGCGGAACTGGAGCTGCGCTTCGCGCCAGATGGGAAAAAACCGCTGCAGGCCAAGATCTACATTGTTGAAGACCGGGCCGCGCAGCCGGGCATCCCGGATAGGAGCGCTGCCGAAGTGACCATCGGCGATGGTGTAGGCGGCAGGGTTGATCCACTGATAGCTGCCGTTGGCATTGGTATGGCGGTTGGTGCTGGGATTGCCGATCTTGTCCGGACGGGCCGAACCGACGCCGAGACCGTTGGTCGTGGCCTGGGTGACTGCGACAGGAACGCCCGTTACAGTGCGCTCGATCGCCGTGAGCTGGAAGCCGCCCAGAAGCGCGGAGAGGACGCCGTGAGTGAGAAAGCGCTGACCGCGGCCGAAGGGCAGCGAATAAAGACCGGTGATGGAAAAGATATGGGTGGAGTCGAAGTCGCTGACGGCGCGCGCATCGCGGAGATTGTAAGGGTTCTGTAGCGTGCCAGTGTTGCTCTGCGACGCGTACGAGCCGGGAGTCGAGTCGGTGATGAGCTTGCCGAAGGTATATGCAGCGAGGAAGGTGAAGTTTCGGCTGAGGCGGCGCGTCAGCGTGGCCTGCAGGCTGTGATAGATGGAGTCGCGATTGCCAAGCAAGACGGTGACATTGCTGAACTGCGGGAAGGCCTTGGAGGCGACCTCGCGCGTGACCTTCGCATTGCCGAGCGTTCCGGGAACCTTGCCCGCTAGCGGGTTGGTCACCGCTGTATTCAGGTAGGACGAGGCATCTCCGGCTTTTCCAGAGGCGGCTTCCATGGCGATGGCGGAGTTAATGAGGGACTCGTCGGGCTGGTTGATGTTCTGGGTGATGAGCAGGCGCTTGCCACGATTGCCACTGTACTGCAACTCAAACTTGAGGTCCCAAGGAAGTTGTTGCTGAACGCCGAGGTTCCACTGCGCGATGGTCGGGGCGTTCATCTGACGGTTGTAGATGGTGGAGAGCGACTGACCCAGGCCAGCGCCGATGCCTTCCGGACCCGAGGGCGTGGAGAGCGTGTAGTTGCTCTGGAGCGGCGCCGCCGGGGAGGTGGCATTGGGCTTGATGGGCTGGTAGAGAGCATTGAAGCCGGGAGCCGAGGAGTAGAAACCATAAATGGGGAACGGGCCACTGTACACACCGACGCCGCCGCGCACGGCGATCTGGTTATGCCAGAAGGAAGGCGCCCAGGCAAAGGCGAGACGCGGATCGAACTGGGAGGGATCGCCCTTGGAGAAGCCGCGCGGATTGCCGCCGACGCCAGCGTACTCAAGTACGCCCGGAAGATTGACGGCGGTGTTGATTGCCGTGGGATTGAACCAGCCAACCTGGTTGGTGCGCTCGACGAAGTCGGAGCTGAACTGATAGCGAAAGCCGAGGTTGAGGGTGAGCGTCGAGGTCGCCTTCCAGTCGTCGGCGACGAAGAAGGAAGGTTCAGCCAGGACGGCGGAGGCGTCGGGCTCTTCATCAAAGTTGATGGAGTCCGGCAAGCCGAGCAGCAAAGACGCCGCGGCGCTTCCGGTGCTGGAAGCGCCGTTGCTGGTCTGCGACGTGCCGAAGCCAAAGGCGCCCGTGGGCGAGCCGGAGGTGACCAGACCATAGACCTTGTAGAGCCGGATGTCTGCGCCGACGCGAATGAAGTGGTGGCCGTGGCTGTAGGAGACGATCTGGTTTAACTCGCGGATAGTAGTGTAACGGTCCTGCGGTGTGCCTGTGCCGACTGCGTTGAAGAGGCTGATCGTGGCCCTCGGACGGACGTTCATGGCTGAACCACTGGCCAGCGCCGGGGTTGCGTTATAGCCAAAGTACTGTGTGCCAATGGTGTTATTGGAGGGATCGGCAAAGAAGCGATGGAACCAGGTGTAACCGGCCACTGCGGTGTAAAGCAGGTTCGGCGAGATGGAGTAGTTGTATGTGCCAACCCATGAGCGGGTGGGGATTTTTACGTTCTGCGTCGAGCCGTCGTTGACACCGATGCCGGTGGTGGCGGGTGCGTTGTACTCGTCGCGCGTCCACTTCAAGCTAAGACGGTGCTTCTGGCCGATGTACTGATCGCCGCGCAGCGTGAAGGTGTCAGTGGTCTGGAAGTTGCGGTTGACGGTGAGGTAGTTGTTGGAGACGCCGGAGGCGTTGGGCAGAGGATAGAGAGCCATGACGATCTTGCCGAAGTCCGTGATGCGGCTGGGATCGATCGTATTGTTGGGAAACTGGGTACGCGAAGATGCCGTGGTGCTAGACTGCGGATCGTAAATCTTAGTGGCGATCTCACTGAAGTTGCCCTGGCGCATGAGCACCGTGGGCACGGAGGCCGTGCCGTTGGAGCGCGCGGCTGAGCGCAGCCCCTCGTAATCGACAAAGAAAAAGCTGCGCTTGGGGCCATCGTAGATTTTGGGAATCCAGACCGGGCCGCCCACAGTGCCGCCGTACTGGTTGTAGACGTTCAGGGGCTTGGCGGAACGTGAAGGGAGAGCGGGCGAAGCGTTGAGGCGCGTACCGCGATAATCCTCAAAGAGCGCGCCGTGAAGATGGCTGGAACCGCTCTTGGTGACGTAGTTGACGACTCCGCCGACGGTCCCCCCGAACTCGGCGGACATGGCTCCGGACTGCACCTGAAACTCCTGCACGGTCCCTGACGAAGGCATGGCGATGATGGTGCCATCGCGCGGGTTGGTCAGGGTAACGCCGTCGACGAGATATTCCGTGAAGCCGCCGAAGTTGGTGCGGACGCCACCGTTGACCTGATAGCCGGAGGAGGCGACGCTGCTGTCGCTGCCGCCGCGGTTGATGGCCGAGTTGCCGAGCGCCGTCTGCACTCCGGGCGTGAGCACCATAAGTGAGAGCGGGTTCCGAGTCTCAAGCGGAAGCTCTTCGATCTGTTTCTGCTCAATCACAGTGCCCTTGTAGCCGTTATCCACATCAAGCATGTTCGTCTGGGCGGTAACAACTACCTGCTCATTGACTGACGAGATCTGTAGAAGGACATCGACGTGGGCGGTCCGGCTGACGCTGACGACGATGCCCTTGATGACCTCGCTTTTGAAGCCGGGGACGGAGGCAGTGAGCGTATAGCGGCCGGGCAGGAGCTGCGGAAGGATGAAGATGCCAACGCGGTTGGAGTGGCTGGTCACCGAGGTTCCAGTAGCGTCGTTGACGAGGCTGAGCGAGACGTTGGGCAAAGCGGCGAGGGAGGCGTCAGCCGTGGTGCCTGAGATTTCGCCGAAGGCCTGGCCAAGGGCCTGCGGGGCGGAGCAGAGCGCAACGACGAGAAGCAGAAAGCTGAGGGCCAGGCCCGGGATGAAACGAACAAGACGCATAGAGCACTCCAAAAGGAAGTTGAATCGGGACGAAATGGAGCGTACGCGTCAACAAACGCAAGTGTCAATAGTATTTTATCAATAATATTTATGGGCTTCAAAATGAATGCTCTAAGGGACGCGATGGGCTTCCATGCCTACGCTTCTCGCTATGAGGGGGCTTCCTGGCGCTGTGAGCAAGTGCGAGCCAGCGCTAGATTTGGAACAGGAACGGGATCTCTTCGCGGGCCTGTTGGCGGAGAGACTGCAAATGGCTCGCATCGACGCCGAGATACGGCCAGCGCAAGCGGGTTCCGACGGGGCCCCAGGCTCCGACCCATGCCAGCAGCTTGTCGAGCGCCATGTTGGAGTGGCCACACCGGTCGCGGAAGGGCAGGATGCGGCGCGTCATGAAGCGCTGGATCTGCGCCTCGATGTCGAGGGCCGCCGGGAGATCTGTGCGCATGAGGCGGTTCCAGCGAACAGCCCCTCGAGGCTCGAGGCAGGCGACGTTGGAGTAACTGCCTGCAGCTCCGCGAGCGAAGCCGGTGGCGAGAGTGTGGCCAGGGACAAAGACCGAGAGGCGTCCGAACAAAGACTGCATGGCCTGATACCAAGCGACATCGCCGGCTCCGGTCTTGAGACCGATGAGGGATGGGATGCGCGCGGAGACCTGGTCAAGCTCGTGGGGTTGCAGCACACGCTTGGCGTGGGGCGGATTGTAGAGGACGAGTGGGACGTCGGCGGCCGCCTCAGCTGCTCGTTCGAGATAAAGAATGGATTCTTCGAGCGAAGGCGGATACCAATCGGGAAGGATAACCTGGATTGCGCTGGGTTGGAGATGAGCTGCGCGGCGGATCCTGTCCAGAGAAAGTTGCGGGGAGGGAAAGCCGGCTCCGACCTGGAAGGCGAGGCCACCTTTCTCGCAGGTTTCAGCAAGCAACTGGTTGACGCGGAGGAACTCGTCTTCGGTGAGCGAGTAGAACTCGCCTGCCGTGCCGTTGGAGTAGACTCCATCGACGCCCGCGGCGACGAAGAGAGCGAGTTGCTCGGCGAGCAGACCGAAATCGATGGTGTCGCCTGCCTGAATGGGAAGCAGCAGCGTGGCGTAGGTGCCGCGAATCTGCATGGAGGTAAAGGGAGTCATAATGGCAGGACGTTGGAAGTTCGAAGCGGAAAGGTCTTTTGTGCTGTTGCGTTGGGTGTTTGTAAATTATCAGTTATTGATATTATACTTCTTTGCGGAAGCCGCCAACGTTTCAGCGAGAGTGGACAACACCCGCTTCCCTGCCCCGCGCCATCGCCGGATATCTGATCGTGGGCGGCGAACATCGGCTGGCCATCGGTCTGCTACAGTCATCGCACTATTGATCGCACGATGAGCCATCGTGACCACGCGCCTCAAGAAAAGCAGGATGGATGACCAAACCCGCGCAACCTTTCTTCTCCAATCTGTGGCCGTGGTTGCTGCTGGTGCTGCTATGGGGCGTAGCGCTGCTGAACTATCTCGACCGGCAGGTGATCTTTTCGATTTTTCCACTGCTGCAGAGTGATATGCACGCAAGTTCAGTGCAACTGGGCCTGACGGGAACGCTGTTTCTGCTGACCTACGGAGCGATGAGCCCGTTCGCCGGCGTGGCTGCCGACAGGTTTGGCCAGGGCCGCATCATCGTTGCGAGCCTTATTATCTGGAGCGCGGCCAGCTTTATGGCCGGTCATGCGCACAGCATGCAAACGATGCTCTGGACCCGCGCCGCGATGGGGCTGAGCGAAGCTTTCTATATCCCTGCGGCCCTTGGCCTGCTGGTGAAGGTGCATGAAGAGCGTTTTCGGTCACTGGCCACCGGCATTCACCAGACGGGATGCTATGCGGGCATCATCGCCGGAGGGACGATTGGCGGCATGGCCGCGCATAGCTATAGCTGGCGGTCCATCTTCATGGTGCTGGGCCTGGTTGGGGTGGTGTACTCGGTGATTCTGTACACAGTTTTGCGGGGGCATCAAACGAAGGGCGACGCAGCGACGATTCGGCGAGTGGACTTCCAGAGGCTGATGCGGAGCGTGTCCCTGCGCCTTTATACGCTGGTGTTTATGGCCTTTTCAATCGCCACGTGGATGCTGTACGCGTGGCTGCCGCTGTATCTGTACGACCACTTTCACATGAGCCTGATCGCGGCTGGCTTTGAGGCGACGTTCTGGCTGCAGACGACGAGCTTCGCAGGCGCGTTCCTGGGCGGGATTGTTTCCGATCGCTTTGGCCGGCGGTTTCCGGCCGCACGGATGATTGTGCAGGCGAGCGGGCTGGCGCTGGCATGTCCGTTCCTGTTTGTGCTCAGCCACACGAACTCGCAGGCAATGGTGATTGTTGCGCTGATCAGCATCGGCCTGGGGCGCGGGTGCTTCGATGCGAACACCGCGCCGATCCTGGCGGATATGCTGACGCCGGAGCTGTGTTCGAGCGCTTATGGAATTCTGAACTGCGCGGGATGCGTGATTGCCGGCCTGACTACGCTGCTGGGTGGATGGATGCGTGAGAACATGAGCTTCCCGATGGTATTTGCGGTGGCTGGGCTGGCCCTACTCGGTGGAGTCCTGTGTCTGCTGGTGCTGTTTCGCTCGGCCTCTGCCAGTCCTGCTGCAAGCGCCGCGTAGCCTGAACTCGTCGCCCAGGCTCCGCGGCTGAACGTTGGCTGGTCTAGAGGTCCGCCTCGAAGGCGCGGACCTGATCGAACTGGGTGGTGCCGCGCAGGAGCCTTCCGAGACGAGGGGCGCCGCCTTTGTCTGTCTCAATCGCATCGGCGTCGGCATAACGGAAGAAGAGAATGCGACGATCACGATCAGAGAAGTTTCCGTTGGACTGGTGGAGGGTCCAACCATGAAAGAACAGGCACTCGCCGGCCTTCATCGGCACGGGCACGGCCCTGGACTCATCGACCTCGATGGCCTGCTCCGGCCGGAACTTTCGTCCGTGGCGCTCTTGCCCTGGTCATGACGCAATTGCCCCAGGCGGTGACTGCCTGGAATGATCCAGAGGCAACCGTTGGCCTCGTCCGTATCGTCGAGAGCCGTGAGACAGGAGATTAGGTTGGTAGGATCGAACAGGCCGGTCCTCGCGAAATCCCTCCTTCTCCCGAGCCCAGGCAGCTATGTACTGCTCGCGAATGAGGGCGACGGAATCGAACCGCGAACGCCTTACTCAGCGATGGAAGGAGGGAGAACCGCTTCCGGTGTAAGGTGATCGTCGATGGCCTTGCGGATGCGCTTCTGGTTATGGCTGAGCAGGGCGTCGAGGAGTAACGTGTGAGACTGCACCGCGAAGTTCATCGCCTCGCCAGCGGCATGGCGCTGCAGACTCACAAACGCATACACCGAGATGCACAAGCGTTGCAGCGTCTTTTCGAGCACCTCATTGCCGGAAGCCTTCCAGACTGTCTGGTGGAAGCTATAGTCCTCTTCGGCGACACCGAAGTGGTCCTTCTTGGCAACAAGTTCCTGCATCCTCCGCAGGTGAGCGCGCAGTTTCGCTTCCACGTCCTTATTCGTGTGCGGAGCAGCCAACTGAAAGGCGTACGCCTCCAGGTGACGGCGAACCTCCATCATCTGCACAATCTCCGTGCGCGTCAGCTTCGTCACGGTGGTTCCGCGGTCGGCCACACGCACCACTAGACCGAGGTTCTCCAACTGCAACAAGGCTTCCCGCACCGGGACCTGGCTCACGCTCAGTTGTTTGGCCAGGTGCGCCTCACGCAACGGAGTGCCCGGCGCAAGATCGCCCGACCAGATAGCGTCGCGCAAACGCTCGAAGACCTCGCGCGATTTGCTCTTGGATCGAAGCGGTGCAAGCGACTGTATGGGCACGTGGCTATCCTACCGGAGACGAAGCGCTGGCACAATCATTCGAGACTCCATTCCAGTGGCATCCTCTATATATTGAACTGGCTCGCTCTTTTGCAGCACGTTCTGCTCTATCCGATTCGACGCGACCGTCGCGCTCTCCAGCGCAAGGAAATTCGAAACAAAATGAGTTGCAGCATTACGTGCAGCAAACATTACGGTCAAGTATTCGACAAATAAAAGCAAGACTCCGATGATGATCCGCTTCGCTTAAATATCGAAGAAAGCAGTACAAGGTAGGGCGATCACGATAAATACGCCAGCGAGTGTTGCCATTTCTCGAAATCGCAAGTAGGCACCATGCGCGTCTTCGACGGAAGCGTCGGCGTTATGAGCGCGATAGATTCGATACCATAACGCGGTTTGCTGGTCAGATTCTTTGGGAAGAGGCCCATGTTTGCTGACAAGTTGCTCCATATCGACGCGTAGGTCACAAATGGCTGTGCGAGAAAAAGACGCTGAGCGGCGCGAGTGAAATTCAAGGTTTCCGCAAATGTCAGTATGTATTTCAAAAACCGAAATTCAAGGTAGTCAGACATGGCCTCACACTCCGTTGGCTGTTGTCGATTTCACTGAAACGCTCGTCGATAAACGGGTGTCGATAACTATGTTTTGGAATCGAATCGGAAGTGTCAATAAGGCACCGGATCGTAACCGAAAACTTTAAGGTAGCTGTTCGCGATTAGCAGTTCGCGAAGATGCCATAGATGAAACGTTGGGCGATATAGATAAGAAGTATTGGACTCTGGGAGAGTGCAACGTGCACCCTTGGGTATCTACTGCGCTCAGCCTGCGAGGTTTCAATACCCTCAGATTTCGTACAAGAAACAGAGCAGATCATAGTGCCGAAAAAAACAACCATCGAGTGCTGGGGACTTCATACCCGAGCGGTTGCTTGACAGTGATGAGGCTGCGTCGATCATGAAGTGCCATCCCAAGACATTGCAGAAACTCGCCCGGAAGGGAGTCGTGCGCGGGGTCCATGTCGGAAAGCTCTGGCGGTTTCGTGCTTCTGTCATTGATGAGTGGATACAACGCCAGTTAGCGAGCTAATTTTGCTCCGGCGAATCGTCACTTAGTCGCGAAATTGGGGTCACGCAGATCTCAACGCGCATCCCTGGATCGCCGAGTTGCAGAAACGCCAAGGCACGTTCAATGTATGAACCCGCGCGCAATCTTGGCGCCAGCTTATTGATTGAGAGTATTCCCGACCGAGGAATTACAGTGACACTGCGCATTCCTGGCGTCTCGCATATCAGAACTCGAGCGTAGAAACGCACCTTCATCAAAATGAAAGATAGATTTTAGCGGTTCAGCCATAGATAGAGGCGAATAGTAGACATCTTGTGTGTCTTACATATCACCGATAAACGGTGGCACCGGAGAACAACACCAGAATAGGATTGGCGGACGCCTGGCGTTTCCCAAATGAGGTGCTGCCTCATTGAAGCTCGGGTAGGCCCTTGACGGGCGGTGCTTGAGCATCGTCGATGCTCAGGCACCATTCGCGAAGCTATGGAAAGTGAACAGCACAGGCATCGGGCAATCCCCGAGTCTTCACGGATGAACGCGGATGATCGTCTTTCCCTTGATACGCTCGGTCCGGTTGAAGGCGGCGACGGCATCGTCGAGGGCAGCCACGTTGCCGATGTTTGCCCGCAGACGACCATGCCGGAACCGCTGGGCGACCTGACTCAATTGGGCGCGATCGGATTCGACGACGAAATCGATCGTCACGCCATCAGCGGGCCGCGCCTCGATCGGGCCGGTGACGGTCACCAGGGTTCCTCCAGGGCGGATCAGGCGCGCAGACCGCTTCGCGATGTCGCCGCCGATAACATCGAAAACCAGATCGACTTTGCCGAGGTCTTCCAGGGCGTCGTTATCGAGGGCGACAAACTCCTGTGCGCCGAAGTCAAGAGCCGTCTGACGGCTACTGGCGTGCCCGGTGCCGATGACGTAGGCACCGGCCTCACGTGCGAGCTGGGTAGCCATCGAACCGACTACGCCGGCCGCGCCATGGACGAGGACGCTCTGCCCCGCCTGAAGGCGGCCATGGTCGAACAGCCCCTGCCACGCGGTCAGGCCCGGCATCACGAGGGCCGCGCCCACTGTGAAGTCAACGTCGCCCGGCAGCGGTGTGAGGTTGCGTGCCTCCACGGTCACATACTCCGCCAGGGTGCCGTCGCGATACCAGTCCGTGAGGCCGAACACCCGCTGTCCAATCGACAGCCCCGTCGTTCCATAGCCGAGAGCCGTGACCACTCCGGCCAGTTCGTGTCCAGGGATTGAAGGCGTCCGGTCTCGGCCAGCTCGATCGGTCCAGGTCGAGGGCCACGTCAGCTCATCCCCGGTGAATCCCGACGCATGAATCTGAACAACGACGTCGTTTATCGCCG
>Ga0207678_10000381_pt1 | contig 40336 bp, 42 predicted proteins | sample KBSC63metaG_FD_184319 | JGI IMG/M metagenome (GOLD analysis project Ga0207678, IMG submission 184319) | Corn rhizosphere microbial communities from Kellogg Biological Station, Michigan, USA - KBS C6-3 metaG (SPAdes) (version 2) | ecosystem: Host-associated > Plants > Roots > Rhizosphere > Soil ... | reverse complement strand
AAGCAAGTCAACACGAGCGAACTATCGATTGGGCAGGCCCGTCTTGGAAAGTTAAACCTTTTGGCGTATAAAAGTTAGTTGCGACAGCACGCGTCATTTTTCCTCCCCGTGCGGCCTCAACCAGGGTACAAAATCTCGAGCGAGGGAATATGTCCAGCCTGACCGCCACACACGCCCCCCGGGGCCTGGAAGGAGTAGTCGCTACCAATTCCAGTATCTGTTACATCGACGGAGAGCAGGGCGTCCTCGCCTACCGCGGCATCGACATTCACGAACTTGCCGACCATTCCAACTTCGAGGAGACCTGCTACCTGTTGTGGTATGGCAAACTGCCCACGCAGAATGAGCTGAAGGAATTTCGCCGGCAGCTGGCGGAAGAGCGCAAGCTGGATCCTGCCATCATCGATCTGGTGCGCACCGCTCCCAGGCAGACTCAGCCGATGGACGTACTGCGCACCGCAGTATCGGCCCTTTCCTTTTACGATGCTGAAGACAAGAAGAACGACCATGACGCCAACCTGCACAAAGCCTTCCGGCTGACTTCGCAGATCGCCATGATCGTTGCGGCCTACGATCGTGTACGCAAGGGCAAGAACGTCGTTGAATCAGATCCGTCGCTCTCTCATGCGGCCAATTTTCTCCTGCTGCTGAACGGCAACAAGCCCTCGGAGACAGCAGAACGGGCGCTGGATATGGCCCTCATCCTGCACGCCGACCATGAACTCAACGCTTCCACCTTCGCGGCCAGAGTGGTGGCGGCGACCCTGTCCGATATGCATTCCGCCGTGACCGCAGCCATCGGTGCGCTGAAGGGACCCCTGCATGGTGGCGCCAATGAGGCCGTGTTCCACATTCTGCAAGCCATCGATAAGGCAAAAATTGACCCCATCGATTACGTGAAGGGCATGCTGGCGCAGAAGAAGAAAGTTCCAGGCTTCGGCCATCGCGTCTATCACACCGAAGATCCGCGAGCCACGCATTTGCGCAAGATGTCCGCCGACCTGGGCAAGAGCAGCGGCCAGAGCAAATGGTTTGAGATGTCGCACAAGATCGAAGAATTCGTAAAGGCTGAAAAAAAGCTCAACGCCAACGTGGATTTCTACTCCGCTTCCACTTACCAGACGCTGGGGATTGACGTTGATTTATTCACTCCTGTCTTCGCCGTGTCGCGAATCAGCGGCTGGGCCGCCCACGTCATCGAGCAACTCGACGACAACCGCCTGATCCGTCCGCGGGCGGATTACGTAGGGCCGGCGTATCCGCAGAAGTACGTTCCCATCGAGCGCCGCTAGGTTAGGGGCGAGTAAGCTTGGGCTCCGAGGAAAGGTGGGGATTACCCTGGGTCCAGTGAATCCGAGCGTCGATCGTAACTTGGGATGTCATGAGAGTCCGCGATATCATTAGATTGTTGGAGCAGGACGGGTGGTATTTGAAAGCCTCGAAGGGTAGTCATCGCCAGTATAAGCACCCGACCAAATCCGGCCGCCGGCTGGAGCGCCTACGTTCCCGATCTACCGGGAGTGGTCACCATGGGCTCGACTAAGGAAAGCACGAAGCGACTGACCCGGGAAAGGATCGAATTTCACCTGGAGGGACTGCGGGAAGACAATTTGGCGATCCCTGGACCTGTTGCTTCGGCTGAAGTGGTGACGGTCTCCTAGCGCATTTCCGTCCTCACACATACGGCGTAAAATGGCATGTAGCCATGCGCCGCGTCTATCTCGACAATAACGCCACCACCCCCGTCCTGCCAGAGGTCTTTGAAACCATGCAGGCCTACTTCGGGGAGCGCTTCGGGAACGCGTCGTCCATTCATCATCATGGGCAGGAGACGCGGGCGGCGGTGGAGCGGGCGCGCGAGTCGGTGGCCGCGCTGCTGGGCGGCGGCGCCTCTGAAATCGTCTTCACCAGCGGCGGCACTGAAGGCGACAACCTTGCAATTTTTGGCCTCACCCGACCCGGACAGCACGTTATCAGCTCAACCGTAGAACATCATGCAGTGTTGAACTCGTGCAGGCACCTGGAAGCGTCGGGCTGCGAGGTGACCTACGTTCCCGTGAACGGCCAAGGCCAAGTCGATCCCGACGACGTGCGCCGGGCATTGCGGCCGAATACAGGGCTCATCACCATCATGATGGCGAACAATGAAACCGGCGTGCTGCAACCCGTGGAAGAGATCAGCAGAATCGCTGCTGAAGCTGACGTTTACTTCCACACTGACGCCGTGCAGGCGGCAGGCAAGGTCGCGATCAATGTAAAGCGCATCGAGTGCGATCTGCTTTCCATCTCCGGCCACAAGATGAACGCTCCCCAAGGTGTGGGAGCTCTCTACGTACGCAAGGGAACCACTCTGCGTCCCATGCTCTTCGGCGGAAGCCACGAGCGTTCGCGGCGAGCGGGCACGGAGAATGTGCCGGGAATCGTTGCTCTAGGCAAGGCCGCAGAACTTGCCCGCGAAGCGTTCTCCCGCGGCGATCTTGAACAGATGTCACGCATGCGCGACCGTCTGGAACAAACCATCCTGAGCCAGGTCGAGTCCACCAGCGTGAACGGCCAGGGAGCGCCACGCGTGCCTAATACCAGCAGCATCTATTTTGAGTGCATCGAAGGCGAAGCGCTGGTCATTGCTCTCGACCTGAAGGGTGTGGCGGTCTCGACCGGTGCCGCATGTTCTTCGGGCGCGATTGAGCCGTCGCACGTGCTGACCGCGATGGGCATGTCGCCAGAGCGGGCGCGAGGCAGCCTCCGCTTCAGCCTGGGCAAGCAGAATACGCCAGAGGATGTGGATTTTGCGTTGAGCTTGCTGAAGGATTCAGTCGGTCGACTTCGAGAATTGTCGCCAGTCTATAAGAGGGTCCATGCCTGACACGGCGCAGCAGCGAATTGCTGAAATTCGCCGGAGAGCCAAAAACAGAGGGCTGATCCGACTGCGCTACCCGCATTGTCGTCACTATTTGACCGGAATAATTTCGTCGCGTGGCGAACACAAGTTCAGGAACGGCGAGCGTGGCAATCTATACTGCACGTGGCCGCATTGTGATAGCGATGGTGGTCGAGTTAGAGTGAGGGATGCCGTGTACGGAAGCGGGCCCCACGACGCAAGCGGGTGTTGTGATCCGAAGAAAGCGAAACGCAAGAGAGCCAAAGGTTAAGCGCTAGATGCAGAATCCGAAGACCATCGCCGTCGCCATGTCGGGAGGGGTTGACTCTTCTACCGTCGCCGCCATGTTGCGCGCCGAGGGCCACAACGTCGTCGGCCTGACCATGCAGCTGTGGAACCAGCGCCGTCTGGCGGGCCACGAGGGCATGCCCGAATCAGTGCAGGGACGCTGCTGCTCGCTGGACGATGTTTACGACGCGCGCCGGGTCGCCGAGACCATCGGCATCCCGTATTACGTGGTCAATCACGAGGAGCGATTCGAGCGGGACGTGGTGCGGCCGTTCGTCGAGCAGTACCTCTCGGGACGCACGCCCATCCCCTGCAGTTTGTGCAACAATCACTTGAAGTTTGATCAGTTACTGATTGTGGCCCAGCAGATTGGTGCCGACGCCCTGGCCACCGGCCACTACGCACGTGTGGAATTTGACGAGAGGCTGGGACGCTGGCTGCTCAAGCGTCCCACCGACCGCTCCAAGGACCAGACCTACTTCCTGTTTGGCTTGACCCAGGCGCAGCTCAGCCGCACCCTTTTCCCGCTGGGCAACATGATGAAGCCTGAGGTGCGCCAACTCGCCCAACGGCACGGTCTGGCCCTGGCCCAGAAGCCCGATTCGCAGGAGATCTGTTTCGTCCCTGGCGGTGATTACAAGAAGTTTCTCGATGCCTACCTGGCGGAACAGGGCGAGTCCCTGCCCGACACAGCCGGCGAACTGGTCACGACCAACGGCGAAGTCGTAGGCGAGCATGGCGGTATCCACAACTTCACCGTCGGCCAGCGCAAGGGATTGGGCATCGCCACTGGTTCGCCGCTTTATGTAATACAGATCAAGGGCGACGCTCACCAGGTGGTAGTTGGGAACCAGGAAGAACTCTACACCCGCACCTTGCGGGTGCAGCGTACCAATCTCATCGCTGTGGAAGAGTTGCGCGAGCCCATGCGAGTCACGGTAAAGATCCGCCATCGCCATGAAGGCGCATCCGCTCTGATTGAGAAGTCCGGCGACGACCAGATTCTGGTTTCATTCGACCAGCCGCAGCGGGCGGTCACACCAGGGCAGGCAGCCGTTTTCTACGACCATGATGTAGTGATAGGCGGGGGTTGGATCGCTTGAGACTGAGAACCGGGAACTGGCATCTGAAAACCGGTTGTCAGATACCAGTTCCCGGTTCTCAGATTCAGATAAACATCTCGTCCTGCGGAACCGAAACATCGTGCCGGCGGCGCCTTTCACCACCCAGCAGAAACTCCAGACCAGCCGTCAGACCCTGAATGATGCCGGAAAGTTGACGAACCGGTGAAACCACAGTGCGATGGACTACGTCACTGGTTTCTTCGATTCGGTCCATGGTGCGGTTGAGCAACTCGTCGGCCCGAATCACCTGCAGGCGGGTGCGGTCCACGATATCGGTGACGGTGGCATCCAGACGCTCCACCTGGCCCCGAACCACGGTAGTGGTTTCGCTGACGTTGCTGGCAATGTTGTCAATTTTCGGACGCCACTCCACCAGCATGGATTGAGCCGTGTCCACGGTGGGCATGACCTTGGTTTTCACTTCGGTGGCGAGAGCTTCCATGCGGGAAGTGCTCTTTTTCACGGCCACAAAAAGCGCCACCAGGATGCCGGCCTGGATCACGACCGCGGCCGCCGTTACACCGACAAAGATCGGTAGATAGTCCATAAGGTTTTCCGCGTTACTGCGCCGCCCGATCCAGCGCTGCGGAGAGGCGCAAAATTACAGGTTCTTCGATGCGCCGCCATCGGCTGCGGTGGCCTCGTGATACGCCTGGCGTCCGGCTTCATAAGCCGACTTGAACTGTTCTTTTTGCTGCTTGGCGACCTCGCGCCCTTTGTCCACCAGATCGGAGGCCTGCTCCCGCGCCTTGCGGGCGCGCTGGGAGACAAACTCCCGGCCTTCATCCGCTTTGGCACGCAGGGTCTCGCGCGTCTCGCTGCCGGAACGGGGCGCATACAGTACCCCTACCGCCGCACCTACACCAAGTCCCGCGAGGAACCACAGGATGCTGTTGCTATCGTCTGCCATGATCAAACCTCCATGCAACCAGTTGCATACACTTCAGATCGTAGCACCCGTAGTGGGGAAATACAATTCGCCGCTGCAACCACTTGTCGTCGCGCCGTTGAAGCGAGACAATGTTTCCGCACCAGTGAGGAGGGATCGCCTTGAAGTACCGGCAGCACGGCTACCAGGACCGCGGCGAGGAAACCCGGAAGAAAGAATCGAGCGAGAGGCCGGTCAAGAAGGACACATTTGGTCCGCGGCCGATCCAGATGCCCGGGACGCGCGCCGTGTCGCGGTGCTCGCAGTGCGGTTCTCTGCTGCCGTCGCCCGGAGACCCCGTGGGCCAGTGTCCCAAGTGCGGCTTCGAACTGCACTCATGCAAGCAGTGTACATACTTCGATCCCTCGAGCCGTTTCGAGTGCACTCAGCCCATTCCGGAACGCATCCCACGCAAGGACCAGCGCAACGATTGCACCTTCTACTCCATGCGCGTGATGGTGGAGAAGGAGACGTCCACACCTGCCGCCCAACGTCCCAATGACGCTCGCCAGGCTTTTGAGAATCTATTCAAGAAATGAAACGTGATTGGCAGCGTCGCGTCGTCCCCGACCACGCGACTAAAGGCGGGAGGGCACGAGTTCCTCGTGCCTCCAAGTTGCTTGAGAGTGGTTACGCTTTAGCGCCTGATGCCGGGTTCCCGCGCGGCCCGACGGGCGAGACGCCCGTCCTCCATTTCCCCTACTTCCCTTCTTTAGCTGCAAATTCAGTTAAACCTTTCAGCACCTCATAGGGCAGGCCGGCGACGTTGCTGATCTTTCTGCCGTTGATGAACAGGGTCGGCGTCCCGGTAACCTCGAGCGCCGCGCCCAGGGCAACCGAGCGCTGCACCCGGCCCGCAGTCTCGGGTTTGGCGGCGCAGGCTGCGGTGTCTGCTCCCTTGACGCCAGCCTGTTCGGCGATGGCGGTCAGCTTTTCATCGGCAGTGGCGGCGGTAATGTCGCTTTGCGCGGCATAGACGCTCTCCACATATTTCCAGAACGCGTCGGGCGAACTCCGTCCAATGCAATCCCCATAGTAAGCGGCCTTGGCGGCCCAGTCGTGCGAAGACAGGGGGAAGTTCTGGAACACCAGGCGGGCATTCTTTTCTTCCGCCATCAGCTTGTCGATGGTGGGCTGGGCTTCCTTGCAGTGCGGGCATTGCAGATCACTGAACTCAACCAAGGTGACGGGAGCGTCGGCCGGGCCACGGGAAGGACCATCCATCCCCTTGCCCAGCGCTTCCTGAGCGGCGGCGAATGGATGCGCGCCGAAGGGAATGATATCGCCGACCACTGCATGCTGGCCATCTTCGGTGACGTACAGGCGGTTGTTTTGCTGGCCCTGGGCATTGCTCAGGACGACCAGCACTTCGCTGAGTCCTTCGGCCTGGGAAGGCCGGATCGCGGCGATCTTCCACGAAACCGCGGGATCATAGCCGAACATCTGCCTCATAAAAGCGTTTACGGTCTCCTCGGAAGGAAGCCGGGTGCTGAAGCTGGGAACCGGAGGAGGCGCGTCCTTTGATTTGGCGGACGACTTCTGTTGCGCGGCGGCAAGCGAAAGCACGAGAACGATGAACAGGCAGCAAAGCAGCGAACGGCGCATGAGTTCCTTTCGAAAACGCGTTTTCTACAGTTCGGGACCATCGTCAGCCAGTCATCCTGGCGGCGATGGGAAAGCGGCGGCCCGAGCCGAAGGCCTTGGAGGAAATTTTAAGTCCGGGCGCGGCCTGCTGGCGCTTGTACTCCGCGCCATCGACCATGCGAATGACGTTCTGCACCAGCGCCAGATCAAAATTGTGATCGGCCGCGATTTGTTCCGCAGTGTGCAAGTCCTCGACATAATCTTCGAGGATGGCATCCAGCACGTCGTACGGGGGCAGCGAATCAATGTCCTTTTGATCCGGACGCAACTCGGCCGAGGGTGGTTTCTCGAGTGTTGCCTCAGGAATTACAGGGCGGCGGGAATTAATGTACCGGCTCAACCGGTACACCAGCGTCTTAGGCACATCTGAAATCACCGCCAGTCCGCCGACCATGTCACCGTACAGGGTGCAGTATCCCACTCCCAGTTCGCTTTTGTTGCCGGTGCTGAGAACGATCGCTCCAAACTTGTTGGAAAGAGCCATGAGCAGCGCACCGCGGGTGCGCGCCTGTATGTTTTCTTCGGTGGTATCTTCCTTGCACCCGGCGAAGACTCTCTGCAGAGTCTTCCGGTAACTTTCGAAAATCTCAGTGATGCAGAGCAACTCAAAGCGAATGCCGAGATTGCCGGCCAACGCCCGCGCATCATCGATTGAGCCCGGCGACGAATAGGGACCGGGCATGCCCACGCCGATCACGTTTTCGGGTCCCAGAGCTTCCGCGGCAATGCAAGCGGTGAGAGCCGAATCGATACCGCCGCTCAATCCGATGATCACTCGCTCAAAGCCGCACTTGCGAACGTAGTCGCGCGTGCCCAGCACCAGCGCGGCGTACGCGCTGGCTTCTTCTCCCGGAATCTGCGGGTGTACATCTCCCTTCAGCGTGTCGGAGTCGAAAATAACCAAATCTTCCTCGAATGATTTGCCTTGTGCGATCACCTCTCCGGCGGAATTCAGCACCAGGCTGGAGCCGTCAAACACCAGGCTGTCATTGCCTCCGACCTGGTTGACCATGACCACCGGCACTTTGTCCTGACGCGCGATGGTGGCCAGCATCTCGCGGCGCAGTTCGCGTTTGCCCAGCCAGAACGGCGAAGCGGAAATGTTGAGCACGAAGTTGCCGCCCGCCTGCACCAGGGCTTCGACTGGATCCACGGTGTAGAGACGCTTGTTCCAGAAGTGCTTGTCGTTCCAGGCATCTTCGCAAATGGTGAGCGCCATTTGCTTGCCGCAGAACGAAAACAGCGACTGGCTGCGGGCGGGCGCAAAGTTTCGCATTTCGTCGAACACGTCGTAGGTAGGCAGCAGCATCTTCGACTGCAGGAAAGCGATGGCGCCGTCCTGGAGCAGGGCGGCGGAGTTCATGACTGACTTGCCGGTTTCGGCGTGGGCCGGGGTAGCCAGGCCACAGATCACGGCGATGCCGCGGGTCTCGGTGGCAATGCGCTCCGCTGTCTCCCGGTTGCGGGCTACAAACGAAGGACGCTCCACCAGATCTCGTGGCGGGTAGCCGCAGACGGATAACTCGGGAAACAGAATCAGGCCAGCGCCGGCGGTTCGCGCCCGGCCCGCAAAGTCAATCATCCTGGCGGCGTTGCCGGAGAAATCTCCAACCGTAGGATTGATCTGTCCCAGCGCGATCTTCACTCTTCCAGTGTAAAGGGGCTGTAGCCGGGAGCCAAGTCAGGTTCAAGTAGCGCCGGTATCTTACCTGCTGTCCCGAGGGCGTCTCGCCCTCGCCGCGGACGGGATTCCCGCGAGACAGTCGAGTGATTGCAGATTGCAGATTGAAAGGCGGCCGAAGCCCGATCTCAAAAATCTGAAATCTAAAATCTGAAATCTTCAATCCTCCGTCAGTTGGGTTGGGTCGGGCCATCCTGACCAAGCGGGTCGGGAGGAGGCAGCGGCCCGGGCGCGGCTCCGCCGGCTGGCGCGTTGGGATCGGGTTCTTCGCCAGGGCGGCGCAGCGAGGGTGCATTCGGCGGCCGCACCTCAGGCGTCGAGCTCTTGGCCACGGTCGAGCTCAGGTCCACTTCTTTTTCGGTGTGAACGACTTTCTGGCCGTCCACTTTCATGCTCTCAAGGCGTACCACTTCGTCGCCCACCAGGCGGACAAAGTCCACATCGGACGGGGGCTCACCATAGATCCACTCTTCGTATTCGACTTCGCCGTCTTTCTCCCGAATTTTCTTGGGCGGACGGCCCTTGGAGGCCATCACCATTTCGCGATTCATACCCACCAGGACCTGGTGTGCCTTGATGGCGTCTCTGAGCTTGGGCGTAAGGGTGTCGAGGTAGGCCTCCACGGCGGACTTGGCGTTGAAGTCAAAGACGGGGCGGAGCAAATCTTTAAGTTGCTGCGGATTCAGCTCAGGCACGTAGCCGTTGTCGAACACCAGGTCCACATACGATCCCCGCGGATTGGCGCTGGCGTCGCTCGGGCCCAGTGAAGTCATGCCGCCGCCCGCGCCTACCTGAATGTGTTGATACCACTTGAGCTTCTTGACCGGGCCGCCATTGATCTCAAAATGAATGCGGTCTTTCTTGATTAATATCTCGCTGATGCGGGCCTGGTCGCCGGGCTTGGCTGCGGGGCCCCACATGGCCAGCTTGTTCTGCATCTCTTCTCCCCCCGGAGAGAGTTGTCCGTCCTTCAACGTCAGCCCTGTTTTTCCCATGGGAAAAGGCGAACGGATATAGACCAGTTCAAAATTGAAGGTATGGATCAGGTCCATCCGGGTTTGCTTGGAAATATGAGGAGGGTTGTGATCGTCGGCGCTGACCACAACTACACACAGGAGAACGATGGGCAACAGCAGCGGAACGTAACGTGGGTACATACGACACCCCGAGCCGACTTGGATGAATTATAACGCCGTCCGGGTTGGGAACGAAACGCTAGTTTGGAAAATAAACCACGTGGGGACAGCCGTCCTCGGCTGTCCGGCGGAGCAAAGCTTCGCAATTTTGGAGCTGGCAAAAGCGCTGTCGAGCTGCGCTCGACTGGACAGCCGGGGGCGGCTGTCCCCACGTGGTTGCCGCTTCAGGCAGACCAGATATGCAAACCGTTGCGGGCAACCTGGAGCGGCAGGACACGTCCGCCATTGTCGCCGATAGCAGTTGCGACTCGGCTGGCTGCGCCCTGCTCCACCAGGAAGATGACGCAGCCTCCGCCGCCCGCACCACAGGCTTTGGCCGCCCTTCCGCCTTGCCGGGCGGTGATGCTGATCAGTTTGTCAATAAGTGGCGTCGTGATTCCCGGAGCGTTGCTGCGGCGCAGTTTCCACTCCTCGCGGAGCAGGCGCGCCACCTCGTCCCACTTGGCGTCAGCCAACGCCTGGTGCATGGCGCGGGCGATTTCAACGATGCGTTCGAAGTTGCGGAACACTCGCTTGTCGCCGTTGATATGCGCCTTGAAAACCTCCCAATTGTTGATGCCGGACTTGCGCGGCGCGCCGGTGTAGGCCAGAACAAAGCGGGATTCGATCTCTTCCGGGGCGATCGCAACCGCCTCGCGGTGGATTCCGTCCGCATCCAGATGGATCGCGCTCGTTCCTCCATAGAGCGCAGGATAGTAATCCTGGCAGCCGGTGGGGACCTGAATGATCTGGGCCTCGACGTTCTGGGCAATCACCCGCATCTGCTCGAGCGTAAGGTTGCGGTCGGTGAAGCGGGCCAGGGCGGCGGCGCTAGCGATCATCAGGGCGGACGAACCGGAAATGCCGGCGCCCGCGGGAGACTCGGAATCCGTCTCCATCAGCAGACCTTCCTTAGGCGCGAAAAACTGGAGCAGCCGGGCGGCCAGGGGAAGCCGGAAACGGGTGGCGCCGCGCAGCGCCTCGAAGCTGGGAAAGTGCTCCTCCCGCCGGGTGTCGATCGAGTGCAAGTGGATGGCCTTCCCCTTCAGAGGGGTGATGCGGCAGGTGGTCAGAATGTTGACCGCAAAATTCAGCGTGAGCGCCCCGGGATGGAACAGATACAGCGGCCACAGGTCGATGGTACCTCCGGCCAGATCAGCCCGGCAGGGAGCCTGGGCCACGATGGTCGGTCCGCTGGCCGCAAAGGGGATTTTCCGCATGCTGTGTTTTACCACAGGCGTGTGGCGCGGGCGCCCTCGCCCGCGGCTTTGACTTTGTGTAGCCGCGGAACCAACTGGCTTTACGAACGTAGCACGCACCCCGGTGCTTACCTCAGATCCTCATTCTCGCCCGCTGGTCTAATGCAAAATCAAAGGCCGCGGGCGAGGGCGCCCGCGCCACACCCTCCCCTTGGGTAGAACCTGTGTAGCTGTTGGGCTGGTGCGGGAGATCCACAGAGCAACTTCAACCGCGACGGCGGCGGACAGAGCCTGCCCTGAGCGAAGTCGAAGGGAGTGTCCGCCCAACGCCTAACTGCCTGCTTTTCTGGCGTAATCGTCCAGCGTTCTCCGGGTCTCTTCTGCTCTGGCGGCTTCCTGAGTTGCCTGCTGTTTCTCGATGCGATCCACAAGTTTTTGAGATTCACGGTCTTCGTGCGACTCGCGATATTCCTGCTTCTTTGCCATGCCAAAAGCCTCCAACCATCATCATGCCTGGTGGCAGGACAGAATACTGTGCAATCTTGAACGGTCGTCAGTCTGTTGCCGGGATTCAATTTGGCCCTGGGCTGGCCGGAAGTCCTCTGGCAGGCTTGCCCTTTTCGCTAGACACCGAATGTCCACAGCGAGAGAATAAAGCATGCTGACGGCGAGTATTTTCGAAGGGGATAGACACGGGCGATCAGCACCGATTGGCCCTCAAGATGTCGATGGAAGTCATCGCTGTTCACGCGCCGCGCATTTAACCCTGCTCATGCTGCTCGCACTTGGGGCCTGTTTCTTTGCTTTTCCCGCGCTTGGGGCGCAAACGTCCGATTCGCAAACCGGCGACGCGGACAAGTCCTGGACGGCTACAACCGAGTCGCAGAGCGATAACGTCAATCCCACGCGCACCTCTGTAAGCCACACCCAGACCGGCAATCGTACCCTCGACAGCCAATCCATCCAGCGCCGCGGACCTGACGGACATTTCGAACCCTACCAGGACATCGAAAAGGAAACCGTAAAAGTGGATGCTACCACCGTGCGGACCATCACCCGCGCGTTCGCCCGCGATGCCGACGGAGCCAAAATACTGGTGCAGGTAACCGAAGAAGAAAGGCACACTTCGCCCGCCGGGGACTCGCGCGTTGTACGTTCTGTCTCGAATCCCGATAGCAATGGCAGGCTTCAGCTGGTACAGCGCCAGCTTGAGGAGACGAAAAAAATCAGTAAGGATGTGGAAGACACGAAAACCACGGTCATGCTTCCCAGCGTCAATGGCGGTCTTGCTCCCGCGGTGAAAATGGAAGAGCGTCGCACCCTGGGCGCGAACAACATGGTTGAATCCCAGAAAAGCACGCTGTTTCTCGATGGGGCGGGAAACTGGCAAGTGAATGAGGTGCGAAAAGCCACCACCAGGCAAGAAGGCAAGAACAGCAGCACGGAAGAGCGAGTCTCCCGTCTGGACGCTGATGGTAAGTTGAGCGAAGTTTCCCGGACTGTGAGCCACGCATCCGAAGGCGCTCCCGGAGAAAAGCACAACACGGTCGAGACCTATTCCCTCGATGTCCCAGGGTCTGCCCGGGACGGCAGCCTTCACCTGGTTCAGCGCGCGAGCACCTCCCAGCGCACCAGTTCAACCGGTCAGCAAACCACGGAACAGCAAGTGGAACAGCCTAACCCGGGAGATCCAGCCTCCGGTCTGCAAGTGATCACATTAACTACCGACACGGTGCGCCCAGGTCCGTCCGGAGCGCAGGCCACAAGAACGATTCAGGCTCGCGACGCCAATGGCAGTTTTGGAGTAGTTTCCGTGGACACTGCAAGGTCCGACAACATCCACGCCATTCAGGTCCAGATAGCGCCCGCAAAAAATCCAAAATGAGCCGGCCGCAGCGCGGAAGAAGACACGATTGCTTACTGCCGGCGTAACATTTCCCACACAACTACCCGGCGGTGCTGCGAACCCGGCCATTTGCCGTAATCGCCGTCGTTGCACAATCTAACCCCGAGGTCCGGTGCCGAGGCCGCAAAGCCGGGATCGAGATCCTAAGTCCGATCCATGCGCAGGACCGTCTGCAACAACACATTCGCGCCGTTAGCGCAATCCGGCCAGCGGGTTAGCTCTTTGGGTGAATGGCTGACGCCGGCCACGCTGGGAACGAAAATCATGCCCATGGGCCCGAGGGTAGCGATCACCTGCGCGTCGTGACCGGCGCCGCTGGGTAGGCGCATGGTTTTCAGTCCTAAACCGGCGGCAGCGGCCTCGATCTGTGACTGGACGGCGGGCGTGGCCACTGCCGGCGGATCGTGCTCGACTTTCTTCATCACGATGTCAGTCTTGGTCTCTCGTGCGATTCGCTGGGCTCGTTTCTGAATTTCGTCTCCCAGGCGGGCGATCTTTTCGGGCGAGAGATCTCTCAGTTCGATGGAGTGCTTCACTACGCCGGGCACCACGTTGCGAGCATTGGGCGACACTTCCAGGTGTCCTACCGTGCCCACCTGCCTCCCGGGGTCGCGGGTGACGATTTCCTGCACCGCTTCGATCAGCTTCGCGGCGGCCAGCAGGGCGTTATGGCGTTCGGGCATGGGCGTGGTTCCGGCATGGTTGGCGAAGCCGTGAATCTCGACCTCGTACTCGTCAATGCAGACTATGCCTTCGACCACTCCGATTGGGATGCCGGCCTTATCGAGAGTGCCACCCTGCTCGATGTGCAGCTCCAGATAACAATGGATGGAGCCGGGGGCCATTCGCGCTTCAGCCAGGTTTATCGGATCGCCGCCAATCTTGCGCAAGTGATCGGCCAGGGGGATACCGTGGTACACCTTCGCCAGGTCCGCTGGCTGCAGGTCGCCGGCGGCGGCACGGCTGCCCATGGTCAGGGCTTCCTCGTTCGACCAGATGACGATCTCAAGCGCATGCCGCGTTGTGACGCCATGTTCTTTCAGGGTACGCACGGTTTCGATGGCGGACATGGAACCCAGGTCGCCGTCGAAGTTGCCTCCGCTGGGGACGGAATCAATATGGGAGCCGAAGAGAATCGGCTTGAGCGACCGGTCGCTGCCCTCGCGCCAGCCCAGGATGTTTCCGGCGGCATCAATTCGCGGCTCGGCGCCCGCCGCCCGCATTAACTCCATGGCGTACTTTCGGCCAGCGATATCCGCATCCGAATAGGCCACACGGCTGACGCCGTCGGCGAAGGTGCCGCCAGCGGGGCGTCCGTAAACGCTCAGCCCTTCCAGGCTTTGTCGCAGACGGGCAGCGTCGATGCGCAGCGCGGAAACATCACTTTGAGCGAAGCCCAGGTCAGTTACAGCTGAAGTGACAGACGCGGCGGTCAGTCCGGCGAGCAGTTCGCGACGAGTAATTAGCATGCCGGCGATTGTAGATTAAGAAATGCTCATGACGCCGCTCGGCATGGTTTCCTTTTCGCCAAGTCTGTAGCGCCGGCTGTGAAGGGGGCGTCCCGCCCCCGCGCCGAGCGCAAGATCCCCACGGAACAGCCGCCGGGACGGAGGCGAAACCAAACCCAGGTTGGGCACTGTGCGGGTGCAAAGAAAATTGATGAATGAGGACACCGCACACCCGAATCCTTCGTTGACAAGCGGGTTGGTTTGCCGCACACTCGGCCTGTACTGTTACCGCAGTAGCCGGGCGGCCGCTACGGTGGTGGTTTGCAACAGGTTGTAAACAATGGTCCCTCTCCCTCCCCTTACCCCAGGCCCTCCCGAACCTACGGGATCACGAGTTGCTGTGCGAACTCGGCCGGAAGTCTCCGAGGAGACCATCCGGCAGTCGGACGCGGCCCTGATTTTCGTCAAGCTGCGGAGGATGATCGCCTCCGACACTCAGTCCACAGACACCATCCTGGGAACCATCGCGGTAGCGGCCCATTCCCTGACCGGCGCTACCGGGGCGGCCATCGCCATGCCCCGGGACGGTGCCGTGGTCTGCGTGGGCAGAAGCGGCGAAACCGCGCCCGAACTGGGCGACCGGCTCAACGTGGACTCGGGTATCTCCGGCGAATGCCTGCGTACCGGGGTGAGCTTGCGCTGCGATGATGCCAGCCGGGATTTCCACGTCGATGCCGAGGTTTGCCGCCAGATGGGGCTGCAATCCATCGCCGTCGTGCCCTTGCGCGGGCAGCAGGGCAGGGTGGGCGTACTGGAGGCGTTCTCGACCGAGTCCTACGCCTTCACCGAAGACAAGATGGCGCTCCTGGAGCGGCTGGCGGGGCTGGCCGAGGCGGCCTGGGCGCGCGGAGCGGTCACGCAGGCCCAGACCGCGGCCACAAGTCTGGTGCAGCCCGTAGACCTTGAGGAACCCGCAAGCCAGGGCGAGGCCATAGCCGAAGTCCCTGCTCTGGTTGAGCCCCCGCCGGAGCCGGTTGCTGCGGTTGCAGCTGAGGTTCCGCTGGCTGAAGTGCGGGAAGTCTTCGCCAGCGCGCAATTCAAAGATGCCATCGCTCGGAAAAAGTGGCGCCTCGTGGCCATAGCCGCTGCGGTTGTCGTGGGGTTGGCGCTGCTGTCGGTTTATGGCTGGAGGGCATGGTACGAAGCCAGCGTGGCGTCGCGGAGCGGGAAGACCGCCAGCCCCAAGGTAGTTCCCTCCGTCACTGCGAATCCAACCGCTGGGGCGGGACTTCCCGGAACCCCCGACGTTGTCCCGGCAGCGCCACCCGGCAAACTGCCTCCCTCGCATGGCGCAGCAAATGCCGCCACAACTCAGGTTCCCGATGAAGTAATTCGAAGGAAACCCCAGGCAGCGCGATCGGCGGAAAACAGCGCAGCGGGCACAGAAGCCTCATCCACGTCGAACAATGAGGACATTCTGATGGTCGCGGCATCCAGTGCCCCGCCGGTTGATCTCGGCAAGGTCATCGAGGTACCGCCAGTGGTGCCCAAGCTGAGTGTCCCGGTCTCGCAAGGCACTTCCGGGGGCGAACTGATCCATAAGGTGCAACCTGTGTATCCGCCGGAAGCGCGGCGCATGCGAGTGACCGGCAGGGTGGTCATCGACGCCACCGTAAATGTTGAAGGCCAGGTGGACGATCTGAAACTGGTGAGCGGAGATGCGCTGCTGTCAGGGGCAGCGATGGATGCAGTCCGCAAATGGCGTTACAGCCCCTACCTGCTGAACGGCAAACCTATTCAAAGGCAGACCCGGATCACCATCAGCTTTATCGCACCGGAGTAAATCAAAGCGGGCGAAGTCAGGTGAGGTTTAAGGCGCGGCGCACGGAGCCGCGCTCCTGCTGGATTTTTTCCTGCAGCAGCGTGATGGCATAGATCAACTGCTCGGGACGCGGCGGACAGCCCGGAACATAGACATCGACCGGAATCACCTGGTTCACGCTCTGCACCAGGGCGTAGTTGTTGAACACCCCGCCGGAGGTGGCGCAAGCTCCCATCGAAATCACCCATTTGGGCTCGGGCATCTGTTCCCAGAGCTGGCGGATAACCGGCGCCATTTTGTTGGAGACGCGGCCGGCGATGATGATGAGATCAGACTGGCGCGGCGAGGGACGAAATACTTCGGCGCCGAAGCGCGCAATGTCGAAACGGGACGCGCCCATCGACATCATCTCGATCGCGCAGCAGGCCAGGCCGAACGTCAGCGGCCAGATGGAATTCTTGCGCATCCAGTTGACTGCCGAATCGAGCGTGGTCAGCACCACGCCTTCCGGCGTCGGGTTCCCGAAAGTGAGTTCCTTGACTACCTTCTTGCCGTTCTCGGTGGTGGTGTAAGGGCCGAAGCTGAGTCCGTCTGACATGACAGCTTTATTGTAAACCACGCAGGTGAAAGAGGTGTCGCGCGTGGGCCCTCCGGTAATTCACTGACTATCCCAGGCAGCCTGGCCCATCCTCGCTTTTGATTTTTCTCGACCTAACTCTAAATGAGGCTGCCCCACCCTCTGTGGTTTTCAGAGGGTGGGGACCTGTGCGGCCTGCCTGGCGCAGCCTACTATCCGCTTGCATTACACTGAACGCGCCGAGGATAAAGTCAAAATTTCAAGAGGTTGAGCGCATCGTCTCCCACCCTCTGAAATTCGCAGAGGGTGGGGCAGCCTCAGTTGGTTTGATGAGACTGAGGCGAGAAGCCACCGGATGGAAAGGGATCATCATGAGCGGCAACTTACTGCGGTCGTCGGCAGTCACGGCCTTCTTCGCAATTCCGAGCATGGTGATCTGGTCGTATCTTGCCTTTGGATTGGCTCTCGCCATCGGGCTGGTCACAATCTTTCTTCGCGGCGATTGGCAAAAGGCGCGAGGATTGGACAAGTTGATTTTGTTCGGGCCGCTTTTCTACGCGGCGCCACTCGCGGCTTTCGGCACTGAGCACTTCACGCTGACGAAGGCCGTCGCTTCGATCGTACCGCGGTGGATTCCGTGGCATCTGTTTTGGGCGTACTTCGTAGGCGCCTGCTTTATCGCAGCCGCGTTCAGCCTGGTGACGAAGATCCAGGCGCGTCTCTCAGCGAGTTTGCTCGCCTTGACGTTTTTCCTTTTTGTAGTGCTGATGGACGCCCCAGGTTGGGCACACAATCTGCGAGATCGCTTTGCTCTTGCGCTGACCCTGCGGGAGTTATCTTTCAGCGGCGGCGCTCTGGCGCTGGCCGCCAGCCTGGCCAAGCCGGGGCGCGAGCGCGGCCAGCACGTCCTGGCAACAATCGCTCGCTACTTTATTGCCATTCCCGTGCTGTTTTACAGCTTCGAGCAATTCATGCACGCCGATCACGTTCCCGGCGTTCCGCTGGAACGGCTGACTCCGCCGTGGATCTTCGGACACTCCATTTGGACGTACCTGGCGGCCGTGGTTTACGCCGTCGCGGGTATCCTGCTGCTTGTCGGTAAGAAAACCCGTGCCGCAGCCACGTGGATCGGCCTGGCTGTGCTCATCGTGGAATTAGCCGTGTACGTGCCGATCGCAATCGTGGAGCGCGCTAGCCTCGAGGGCCTCAATTACATGGCGGATACACTAATGTATTGCGGCGCCATTCTTCTGCTCGCGGGCGCGATGCCGCACGAAGCGGAGGTGCAGGAATCACCGGCCAATCAGTGGTCCCCCAAAACCGGCGCCCGCCCAAACCAGCAGGCCAGTTCATTTTGACCGCGAAGCCGGGGCCAGATCGCGGAGCCTTTCCCGATTGGATCGAACCCTTTCTCTGCTACGCTTTGTTTTCATATTTCACACTGATCGACAGCATAAACCACAAATTGTCCGTCTTGCTTCGATCTGGGGGATCGGCTATGAAGCGCGTTCTTCTGTCGTGGAGCAGCGGCAAAGATAGTGCGTGGAGTTTACATGTTCTCCGTCAGCGTGGAGAGTATGAAGTCGCCGGATTGCTGACCACGTTCAATGAGGCTGCCGGCCGGGTCGCTATGCACGCCGTCCGTCGTGAACTGGTCGAACAGCAAGCCTCGGCAGCCGGGTTGCCGCTTTGGGCTGTCCCTTTGCCCTGGCCTTGTTCCAACGAGCAGTATGAGTTGCTAATGGCCGAAACATGCGGCAAAGCTGTCGCCGCTGGAATCGAAGGGATCGCATTTGGCGACCTCTTTCTCGAAGACGTGCGCGCGTACCGTGAAAAACAGATGAGAAACACTGGACTACTGCCAATATTTCCCCTGTGGGGGCAGCCCACTCGGGACTTGGCAAGGCAGATGATCGCCTCTGGCATGCGGGCGAAACTGACCTGTGTGGACACGCTGAAACTCAACGCTTCGTTTGCCGGACACGAGTTTGATGAGAACCTGTTGTCTGCTCTGCCCGACGGAGTCGATCCATGCGGTGAGAAAGGGGAGTTTCACTCATTTGTGTATGCAGGGCCCATGCTGAGCACCGACATTCCTGTTTCGGTCGGCGAGAGCGTCGTGCGCGATCAATTTGTGTTTGCCGATCTAAACCCCGCCACGGTGGCTGCAAACCCTTTGTCCCAATAGCTCTCGCAAAGCTGTATTGCAGTTGTTCTCCAGCCGCTTCTGGTCCCGTGATTTCGGCCGTAGCCAGTTTGGGGTATTGATGGCTGTAGCTGGTGGGCACTTCTTCTGGCGTCATCCTCGTCTTTTGGCTTGAGTGGGGCGTCTAGTACTTACTCGGCACGGTTTGCGCTAGATTCGGAAAAGGGTGGGCTTTGTCCCGGCGCTCTGCTGCTGTGAGTGGACGGAAGAAGGGGAACAGTTCCGCGCTCTGACAGGATGGTCCGGAACAGGCCGCTTAGCCCCCGGGTTCCCGATCCAGAATGGTCTCTGTGGCGGCATCCCAGAACTGCTTTCTGCCCGACCAGTAAGCCTCCGTTGCCATCATGCAGGCCACAGAGTGGGCGAACCCATCCTGCGCCGTGCAATTCGGCTGCTGCCGCGAGCGCATGCATTCGAACCAGTTCGCCATGTGTCCCAGCGACAGGTCATCAATGCCCATAGGCGGAAGCTCGGTTTCGCCCGGGAGAAGAACGTATTTCGCGGTTCTCGCCTGGTCGATATTTGCGTTGTCCTCATGGTTCCCTTTCTCTTCGACCAATTGGTATCGCGGACTGCCCTCGCCTCCGATGTTTATCAGGGTTGCTTTTTTACCCATATAGCGGGTGAAGCCTGGGGAGTCGTTGCCGAAGCTGGTGGAATAGCTCACCAGAAAGCCCTTGGGATATTCCAGCAAGGCTTGAAACGTATCCGCGTTCTCCCGGCCATCGTGCCAGGCAAAAACGCCACCATGAGCAACCACCGAACGGGGAAAGCTGTCATTCATGAACCAATGGACGAGGTCGGAGGCGTGGCTCATCCATTGATCGGGAATGCCGCTGGAGAATTCCCGGTACAAGCGGAATTCGCAATAGACCTGCGGATCAAATGGACGATAGGGCTTGGTGAGCAGCCATTTCCGCCAATCCGTATCCTGTTCCCGCAGCAGCTTCGTTTCCTCGCGTCCACGCCAGCGGGGACCGTGGTAATTCCAGACAATTTCTACCTTGCTGACTTCTCCGAGAACTCCGGTCTGGACCAGTTCGCGAGCGGCCCTGGGATAAGGTTCGCTGCGATGCTGCGTGCCCACTTGTACAATCCGGTTCAATCGCATGGCTGCATCGCGGGCCGCCTTGGCCTCCGCCAGCACATTGCCCATTGGCTTTTCAACGTAGGCGTCCTTGCCGGCTTCCACCGCCATCTTCAGGATGGGCGAGTGGGAGTGTTCCGGGGTGGAAATAATCACCGCGTCAACGTCTTTCAAAGCCAGCACGTCCTCCAGATACGGATACCCCCGTGGCGCACGGCCGTAATACTTCGCGTTCACCGCGACCGCCTTCTCGCGGTTCAGTCGCCAAAGATCACAGACCGCGGTAGTCTCCACGTTATGGCTGGTCTTTAGTTGCGACACAATCCAGTCCAAGTCCCGGCCCCGGCTCCCGTTGCCGATGTGACACACCGAAATACGATCGTTGGCGCCCAGGATCCTGTCATACGAAAGAGCTGTCCTGACGAAGGCGGCACTTCCGCCAATCACGGCGGCAGACCTGGCCAGGAATCTTCTCCGATCGATGGTTGGTTCCGGGTCGCTCATGTTGTCTCCAGTGTGGATCGGTTGAATGACCACTGCGGCGCCCCAATTATGCCAGAGTGACGGGCCGGGCCGGGCGACTAGGGTGACGCGCGGCGGCACAATATTCCCGACGGCCTGCATGTGGTGAAAGGCGAGGCGGGGCTTCACTATTCGTAGCGCCGGCATCCTGCCGGCTGTCCCGAGGGCGTCTCGCCCTCGCCGCGGCGGGCGGGACGCCCGCCGGACAGCCGCCGGGACGGCGGCGCTACAAAAACCCTGTTGCCGCCGTCGAGTTCCTGCTGCAAAAAGTTGTAGGATAGGTGCCCACAATATTTTGTTACCCAGGAGAAAGTTCATGGCCGAATCGAAGTCTGCTGACAACCAACGAGAAATTTCCCGCGACCGCCTGGCGGAACTGCTGAACGAAGACCTTTCCCGCGAGTACCAGGCCATCATCGGCTACGTGGTGTACTCGCAAGTGCTGAAGGGCGCCCAATACATGAACATCGCCGACCAGCTCGCCATCCACGCCAAACAGGAACTCGATCACGCGCTGATCATCTCGCGCCAGATTGACTATCTGGGCAAAATGCCCACAGTGAATCCGCTGCCGGTTAAGACTTCGGATGACGCGCGCGAAATGCTGCGCTTCGACCTGGCCAATGAAAACGACACCATACGAAATTACCGCGAACGCATCGGACAATGTGAAGCTCTGGGAGAGTTCGCACTGGCGGAACAGATTCGCCAGATTCTGGTGGATGAGCAGGACCACCAGATTGACCTGGCCACCGCCCTGGGCGAAGAAGTTCCGGACGTCAGAGCGAGAGGGAGCGCCCGCCGCAAGTAAGATTCAAATGCAGGGCGGGCGCCCTCGCCCGCCGCCTTTGAAGTTGGTTTTGATTTTGGTCAGGCTTGAAGGTCAAGGTCAAAAGCGTCGGACAGGAGTGTCCGTCCCACACAATCTAGGCGGATGAGCTACCGCTGCTTCGCAACCCGGCGCTTAAGCGCGCCAGTTGCTGGCGGTCTTCGAACTTGTCGGAAAGAAATTCTACTCCGTACAGATAAACACTGCGGTTACGGACTTTTCCGCGAACTCGCACAGGTTCGTGAGTGTGGGGATCCTTGAATTCGACTTTGACGTGGCTTCCTACCGGCAGGTTGGCGGCAGCGAAGAGACAGAGCCCACCTTCGCTGAAGTGGACGCCGCGGGCATCCACGATCGTGCTTTCGTCGGAATGATTGACCTTGGCTCGATCGACTACGACGCGCACTGAAGCGTCAAACGGATAACGTTCCCAGCGGCGGCGATTGACTTGCTGCTCCATCCCCATCCCGACTTCCAGAATTTTGTTGGCTAGCGGCGTTTCTCGATGGAAAACTCCGCGGTCCCTGTGGTTCGCCAGTCTTGAAAGTAGTGCAGTACGCTGATTCGTGAAAGTTACGGTGGTACGACAGACCGTACCGTGACCTGCGTAACGTGCGGATTGAACGGACGCAGACAAGAAAAACGCGCCGTGCGGATGACACGGCGCGAAGGGTGGGCGTGATTTGACTTGCGAATTCTAGTGCAACGTTATTTTCAGGATTTCTCCCTCACCCGGACCAAATCCAAAGCCCTTGTTGGAAACATACAGGTTGCCGTCAGGGCCAAAGGTCATGCCGGTAGGGAAATCCAGCCCGCTCGCCACGGTCTGCTTGTGTCCGGAGAGGTCAACGCTCACGATGTCACCCGTGTGAGGTGCGGGACCGTTAGCCACGTTTGACATTTCCAGCACATAAATCTTGCCGTTGCGCGCAGCCAGACCAAGTACGGCCGTGAAGCCGGAAACCAGTTTCACGAACGATCCTGTTTTCGTGGCGACGAATAACGAGGAAGACCCGGGAGTGATGGGAAAGGTGTCCAGGTTGGAAATCAGGAAAATACCACCGAGCAGCTCCGTCATCGCCGTCGGCACAATATGGCCCTGCGAAGCCGATATATCGACCACTCGGGTGATTTTTCCCGATTTATCGATTTTGTCGAGTTCTCCATGGTTGGGCTCAATTGCGTAAAACGCGTCTCCCGAGGCCACCATGCTGTACCAGGTGCCATCGGGTTCGAAGTCGTCGGCTTCCGGGTGCGCAACTGGATGAGCCTTCTGAAATGCGCTCAGATTCGCGATCTCCTTCCAGCTGCCATCCGGGTTCACAACGAGAACTCCGTTGTTGGTGTTAAGCAGCCCATGGGAGCAGCCCGCACCCCCTTTCAGGGCGTAGAGAGTGTTGCCGATGAAGGCCACATCGGCCACGCCGCTGACTAAGCTGCCGATCGCTGGATTAGTTTGACTGGAAGGTAAGTGGGCCGCCACGGTCGTGCGCACTCCCTTTGGACTAATTTTCGAGATGCGTGCGGTAAAACCTCCGGTATAGGGGCCGGGACCAGCGGGTGGCCCCGGGGCCTGCTCGCACTTGCCGATCGTGGAGCGAGTGCCGCCGGTTCCACCCTCGGCAACAAAGAGGTTTACACCCTTCGGACCGAACTTCAGTCCTCGAGGATTGTTAAGCCCCGTGGCAAATACCGTGACTGTCGCAGACTGGGCCGAGAGTCCGGGGACGAGACCCAAACAAACTGCGCCAAGCACCAGCCCAAACTTTGCCATGCTCAATTTCCTGTTCATGGGAGCCACTCCTTTTCGATTCACTTGACCTGGGTTGAATTGCTGTACAGAAGATTCAGTTTGGTTCATTCAAGAATGTGTTTTCGGCTCCGGCTCCAACCCGCTGGCTAGAAGCGATTGAGGTGGCGCGAGCCGCGACATTTGCGTTCTCATGTCTGCGCAAAAAAAACGTAACGGAACGGAACGCTTTCTGCGCCGGAACAAGTCAATTCGGAAATTGGATACTGCCCTTGGGTTCGGTATTAGAAGACGGGGAACAACTATAGGCCTCCGGAAGCTGCGGTTCCCAATCGGACCGGAAATGCTCTTCGGAGGGGCGACAGGAATTCTGCCCCTTAGGTTTCGGGAAGTCAATGCAATTGTAGGAAAGCGATCTGGAAAACCTCAGCCCTCTCCCGACGTCGATGCTGGGGCTTGGTGAAGGGAAAGAATGAACTACCGCCGCTAACTCAATGAGAACAGTCGAGCACAACCTTGCCGAACATCCGGCTCTTCTCCAGGTATTCGTGCGCGGCGCGAATTTCCTGCAACGGAAACACTCGATCGACCACTGGCTTCAGGCGTCCGGCGAAGACATGGCCCACGGCCTCGCGCAATTCCGCCATCGTGCCCATGTAGGACCCCAGAAGCGAGAGTTGGCGGGAAAACAGAAAACGCAAATCGATGCCGGCGGCAAACCCGGTGGTGGCGCCGCAGGTGACCAGGGTGCCGGCGGGCTTGAGACATTTCACGCTTTCGTCCCAGGTGGCGGAGCCCACATGCTCGATGACGATGTCCACGCCTTCCTTGTTTGTGATTTTGCGGACCTCTTCAGAAATCTTCTGCTGGTAGTGGTTGATGCCGTAGTCGGCACCCAGCCCTCGGGCCTTCTCCAGCTTCGTCTCATCCCCCGCGGTGGTAATCACGCGGGCATTAAACAACTTTGCAATCTGGATGGCAGCAATACCGACGCCGGAGCTGGCGCCCAGCACCAGCACAGTCTGTCCGGGACGAATATTGGCCCGCCCCACCAGCATGTGCCATGCGGTGGTGAACACCAGCGGCAGGCTGGCGGCCTGATTGAAGTCCAGGCTGTCGGGAATCGGGATTGTGTTCACGGCAGGCATGGCGATAAGCTCGCAATTTCCGCCATCAACGCGGTTTCCCAGCACGGTAAACTCCGGACACTGATTCTGGAGTCCAGCTACGCACCGGGCGCAGTGATTACAAAAATGCATAGGCGCCAGCAGCACTCTCTGGCCCGGTTTGAAGCCGGTGATGTATTCGCCCACCTCGGCAATCTCGCCGGCGATGTCCGCCCCCAGAATGTGGGGCAAGGTCACCCCGGGCAGGCCTTTGCGGATCCAGAGATCGATGTGATTCAAGGCGCAGGCTCTTACGCGAACCAGAACCTGGTCCTGACGCGGCCTGGGATCGGGCACGTCCTCATAGCGCAGAACTTCCGGACCACCGAATTCATGGATGCGGACGGCCTTCATGGTTCCTCCGAGATGAAGTCAACCTATCACAGGCGCATTTCGAAGTCCCATTTCGGCACGTCGAGGATGTTCACAGATCACAGACGGCAAGGTGATGCTTCGGCTAAGGTCACCCCTGACATGCCGGAGTCTGGAGGGCGTTGCCAGTGGGTACTGGACACGGCCTGTCACGCCGGTGAGTGGTCCTATCAGCCACTGCGGTTCAAATCCGCCGCCCTCCGCGGCGACCACTCCCATAAGTATGCTTGACATCTACTCGGCGCGGCGCGACCATACAGATGGCAGGCCGTGTCCTAAGTACCGCTGGTCAAGCGCCAGCAGCCCCGGAGTGATAACCCGGGGCTTTTCTTTGTTTGATTATTCCGGTAATGAGCCAACCGGTTTCGCTGGAACCTGAGTGACGGCTCCGGGTAGCGCCCTGTTGTGCCGCGCCAAGAAATTAAGCACTCGAGACCAGAATTCGTCGGGCGCAACGCCGACCGCTCCGCAGTGACCTGCTCCCGGCACCAGCCATAGCTGGGCATGAACTGGGTCAGCCTGAGCCAAAGCGCGCGCGTGCCAAGGCAGGATGTTGATGTCATCCTCGCCGTGGATTAACAGTACGGGAACCTCCGAGGACCTCACTGCATCCACAGGGTTTGCCCGTCGCAGATCTATGCCATAGCGCCAACGGGCGTACAGGAGACCCAGTTCTGCGGGGAGAAGTCCGACCGTTCTTCCGACAATGCGCTCCAGACCGAAGTGACCAGCTCCCACGAAATAGCCTTCCCGATCGTAGGCAACGCTGCGGAAATCGGAGAAAGCGGATTCGGCAACGATCGCGCAAAACCGAGACTCGGAGCGCAAGCTTTCCAATACGAGGGCGGCCCCCATCGATTCACCAAAGCCGTCCACGCAGGTGGCGCCTTTGCCGTAGAGCCAGTCAACCCACCGGTGAATGTCGCCGCCTTCGCGTAGGCCGTAGGTTGCAACCGAGCCGCCCGACTCGCCGTGAGCTCGCGAATCGGGCAACAGAATGCGATAGCCTTGGCGGAGGAACAGCCTGCCCATAACCCGCGACACCACCACGATTGTCCCCAATTCCGTGAAGCAGAATGATCGCCTGGCCGTTTTGATGTTCGGGCACGCTATACCAGGCATGCAATTCGACATTATCGGCGGCTTGAATGACCACGGGCTGCAAGTCGGCACCGTAAGGCGCGTACATAGCGGCGATGCGGGCTTTCGGGGGCAAGGGTAGGCGCCAAGGGTGCAGCGTCAGCTGGACCATCACAATGGCCGCCAGCAGCGATAAAGAGACGTAAATTGCAACGGCTGTAACTGCGAGTTTGGCCGGACGGCGCATTTGAGAACCCCACCAGATATGAAACGCTACGTCCGTCTCGTTTGTTCCTGTGAGACTCCCAATGATTGACTTACCCTGTTAACCGACTGATAATCAAGCTGCGATGGACATCTACGAGGAGATCGTCAAGCTGCGGCAGGAGGGGCGGCGCGGGGCGGTGGCGACTATCGTCAACGTGCGCGGGTCGATTCCCTCTTTCAAGACTGCCAAGATGCTGGTGCGCGACGATGGCTCCATCGTGGGCACGATTGGCGGCGGGTGCGTCGAGGCTGAAATATGGCAGGCAGCGCGTGAAGTGATGGAAAGCGAGAAGCCACGCACCCTGACTTTCAACCTCAATCAGGATCCCAAGTACGACACCGGGCTGGTCTGCGGCGGCACCCTCGACATTTTCGTGGAGCCGGTTTTACCTCCAGCATCACTTTATATTTTCGGCGCAGGTCACGTGTCTATAAATCTTTATAAGATTGCGAAGAGTGCAGGCTTCGATGTGACTGTGGTGGACGACCGCGAAGCCTACGCCAATCGCGAACGCTTCCCCGAAGCCAAAGAAGTGATCGCGGAGAATTTCGACCTGGCACTGGCGCGGCTTGCCCCCAATGTGTCTTCCTACCTTGTGATCGTCACCCGCGGGCATCGCGACGATATGCGAGTTTTGCGCTGGGCAGTGCAGACTCCGGCCCGTTACATCGGGATGATCGGTTCAAAACGCAAGACCATCACCATCTTCCAGGAGTTGACCAAGGAAGGCCTTGCGGCCGAACTGTTCGATCGTGTGCATGCCCCGGTCGGACTCGACATCGGAGCGGTTACGCCAGAGGAAATCGCAGTCGCGATCACCGCCGAACTGATCGCAGCGCGACGCCACGTGGAGCGAGAGTTGCCGCACATGAGCTGGTTTCATTCACGCAAACGAGAGACGGCTGATCCAGCGGCCGAGGAGATGGAAGAATCGGAAGAGGAAGTTTAACTGGAGGGCTCGGGTCCAGCTTCGCCGCCCAGAGCTTCCCCGAGTTCTTTTCATGCATCTAACTGCCCAAGGTAATTTAGAGGTTCGAGTTGAAAGCATCAGGGCTTACCATCGCCATCTGTCTTGTGCTTTTTGCACCGGCTTTAGTCTCCGCCCACACACCGCCGTCGGGCGCAACCCTCACCGCAAACCCGGTCTTCCAAAAGAACTGCGCAAAGTGTCACGGTAAGACCGCCCAAGGCCGCCACTTCGGTGGGCCATCGCTGACTTCGGAAAAAAGCACGGCCATGTCCGCCGCGGACCTACGCACCGTCCTCACTAACGGCAAAGGCCGCATGCCCAAATACGCCGGCAAGCTAAAGTCGGAGGAAATCGACACGCTGGTCGAGCAAATCAAGGCCTTGAGCAAGCGATAAACGGACCTAGCGAGGTGCAGGCCAGGGACTCGGCCCTCGAGCGTTCAGGTCAATATCGACTGTCTTTTCCACTCGCAGGATGAAAGTGCTCGGATCCTTCAATCCCCACTTTACGTAGGGCACCGCGAAGTGGACGGCCAGACTCCAATGATCGGGCGCGAGTTCAACCTGCGCGGGAACTGTGATTTCGTGCTCGACGCCAAGGATTCCGAACATGCCGTGCACCTGCACGGCAGAGCGCCCGGACGCCAGTACTTTCCCGTCCACCCGGTCGGGGCGAAAAGTCACCTCGGGATAACGAACGCTCTGGAGAATCTCCTTGTGCATCTTGCGATCCCGGCCGGTGCTGCCGCTGTTTCCGCTGGGCGCGTCCACCACGAGCTCGCCGCTGATTGAGTTGGTGGCGGGATCGAAACGGACCTGGCCAGTTTTCAGCCTGAAACTGCCGTGCACGGTGTGCAGCACGTCGCCGAGAGTAAAATTCACCGTGGTCTGCGCCGGATCGAAGTTCAGCGTGGCCTCCTGCGCCTGTCCCCACGCGAGCGCGGCAGCCAGGAGAAAGAAAACAGGGATACTTCGTCTGATCATTGTCTTCATGGAGCAAGCAGTCCTATCCACTGAAAACCTGCCATGCCAGTGAAAGCCCATTCGCCGCAAAGTCCACCAGCGACAGCGCGCCGACGTGCATGGCCAGCATACGGCCAAACAGCCGCTGATCGGAACCGAAAGCACGCATGACTCGCTGCCGGAAAGAAGTCTTCCAGTCTAGAGTCAGCATAAGTCGGGCCATCAGTGTGGGACGCTGGGCCAGCACCCGGTGCAGATGCTGATAACGTTCCAGACTGCCTGCCGCGAAACACTCGGCCAGCACCTCCGCCTGGCGAAACGAAAGGCACAAGCCTTCGCCGGTAATGGCATCGACGGTCCCGGAGGCGTCCCCGACCAAGGCAACACAGCCTCGGTGCACCCGATGCAATTTGCGGGTTGCGGAAATCGCGCCCCGCTCCAGGGATGAGGGTTCAGCATGGCGCAGTCGCGACATAAGCTCCGGAAAGGCTGGCAAAGCCGCATCCAGGCGCATATGCGGATCGCGGGAGATCAGGGCCACGCAGATTTCATCCGCCGCAACCGGAGTGACATAAATCTGGCACCTCGGGCCCCAGTGCAGTTCCATGCAGTCAGTCCAGGGGGAAATGCGGTAATGCCGGCGGAAAGCGAAGCGCGTCCGATCATAGTGGTACCGGTCGAGGCCTGCCCATTGACGGAGCAGCGAATGACCGCCATCCGCACCCACCACCCACCGGGAGCGTACCATGTGCCCGCCGAGCAGCACCCCCTCGGGATGTAAATTAGTCACTGGAGTTTGCCACAGCAGAGTAACTCCCACCGCCTCCGCTCTCGCGACCATAATGCGGTGAAGCACAGTCCGGCGCACTCCGATGCCGTTACCGTCGGGGAAGCTCGCCTCCACGCTCAGATCGCCGCTGACGAAACGGATTCCTCGGAAGGGATGGGCGACCTCGGCTGGAATCCCGATTCCCAACTTTTCCAGCGCTGCGCGACCATCGGGCATCAGGCCTTCACCGCACGGTTTGTCGATAGGCGGCTGAGTCCCGTCTGCCACCACTACCTCGAAACCGCGCTGACGCGCCGCGATGGCCGTAGCCAAACCAGCGGGCCCGCCGCCAACTACGAAAACATCTGTTGTTTTCACCATGACAGTAACGACGAGCCTCGGTCCCAGCGTCCCGGGCGCCAGCCGGTGATGTTTTCATCCCTTCTTCCACCACCGACGCCGGACGATGAGCTGCAATCTCCCTCAGGCAATTCCACAGGAAGCGTCGAACTGACCATCGCTGCGTTGGATCAGACGCTGATTGCTCTCCGCGCCAGGCCAAGAGCTTCAGACCAGAACGAACCGGAGTGATGGGCAAGTTCCACAACATCGCGGACCGCGCGGACAAACTCGGCGAGCTGCGGGGCGGTGACCACCAAGGGAGGAGCGGCCTTCAGCACCATGAAGTCGTTTCCACAAATCTGGGTCAGGATTCCGCCATCACGGAACAGGCGCATGACAAGAATCTGTCCGAACATAGCAGGATGGATCCTGGCAAACGCCTCGAATGGCGCCCGCAGCGTAAAGCTTCGCGGAGCGGTGAACTCAATACCCAGCAAAAGGCCTTTGCCTCGAACCTCCCTCACCATCTCGTAACCGGAGAGAGCTTCGGCGAGTTGCCGTTGCAGGTCCATACCCATTTGCACAGCGCATTCTCCGAGGCCCTCGCCTTCCAGGACATCGAGGGTTGCCAGGCCGGCGCGCATGGAGAGGCTGTTTTCACCGAAGGTGGAGGCGTGGACAATCGAGCGTTTGAACGAGCTGAACACGGAGCTGTGCACGGCGTCCGACATGAGCACCGCGCTCACCGGGACCAGGCCACCGCTCAAGGCTTTCGCCAGCACCACAATGTCGGGCGTAATACCGAAATGGTGTGATGCCAGGAATGGACCGGTGCGGAACATCCCCGTCTGAACTTCGTCGGCGACCAGGAGCGACCCGTAGCGCCTGCACAGCTCTTGCGCCCCTCTAAGGTAGCCTGGCTCAGGCACACGAATGCCGCCTTCCGCCTGGATCGGCTCCACGAAGAACGCGGCGTGGCGCCTGGTCGCCAGTTCTTTTTCGAGAGCTGCGAGGTCGCCGAAGGGTACCGTCACGGTTTCGGGAAGAAGCGGCCCGAAGCCCTTGCGCCAATACTCACCGTTCATCAGGGACAGTGCGCCACAGGTCAAGCCATGGAACGCGCGGTCGCAAGAAAGCAATGCGACGCGTCCGGTGAAAGCTCGCGCGAACTTGATCGCGGTTTCGACACCTTCGCTTCCTGAACTGGCGAAAAACACTTTGGAAAGCCCGCCGCCCGCCAGGTGGCAAAGCCGCTCCGCCAATTCACCGGCCGGTTCGGAGGCATTACTCTGCAGCATGACGGGCCCCGACTTGTCCAACTCTGCTTTGAGAGCTGACACAATCGCCGGGTGGTTGTGACCCGTGTTGTGGACGCAATAGCCCGAAAGGAAATCGAGGATCCGGCGGCCATCCGCGGTGAACAACTCCGCTCCCACGCAACGTTCATAGCTCAGATTCATCTCGAGCAATCTGAGTAGCTTGACCCATTGAGGATTTACGTGGTCACAATAGGCACCTGTGGCCAGTCTTTCAGCCGTTAGCATAGTCGACATTCTTTGCTCTTGATCTGGTTGTGATGCAGCTCGTTGCAGGCTTGGTTGCTAGAAGTTCGAGCGCGCCAACACAATTGGTCCAATTTCGTGGCAATTAGGGACAAATAATCTGAACCTCAGCGATGTCCATTGCGCCAGGAGTCCAGACCGTCATTTACACCGGCCATCGCGCTTCGGCACCTGTCGCAGGACCGAAGTCTTTCTCATTCCTGCGATTCAGCTCTCGTGGAGCGACAATATTTGCTATCTTCCTTACATGAGCCGGGCGCCCAGTTGGTGCGGAGTGATATTGGCGGCGGGTGAATCTTCGCGCATGGGATCGGACAAGGCGCTGCTGCCCTGGCCTCCGGCGGCGAAAGGCATGCCCTATTCCGGGGAGACATTCTTGTCGGCTGCGATTCGTTCCCTGAGTTCCGCTGACCAGGTGGTTGTCGTCGTCGGAAATAATGAGCGTGAACTGGCCCCCGTGGTGTATGCGGCTGGCGGTGCACTGGTGCGAAACCCGGCCCCGGAGGGTGGCCAGTTCAGCTCTCTGCGCGTCGGGTTGCAGGCCGTCATGGATATGGGGCGGGACGCCGCCATGATCACACTGGTAGATCGTCCGCCGGCGAGCCCCGCGGCGCTGGCCAAATTGCGAGCTGCATTTGAAGCCGCGACTTCTGAAATCTGGGCGGTCGTGCCGGAATACGACGGGCGCCATGGACATCCCTTCCTGGCCGGGCGCGAAATGATCGAGGTATTTCTCAAGGCTCCCGCAACCGCGACCGCAAGGGATATCGAACATCAGCACCAGCAGCACGTGCAGTACGTTTCGGTGGACGATCCGCATGTCGCCATGAATGTGAATACACCCGAGGACTACGCGGCGCTGTTAAATCCTCAAACGAGATAATCCCCTCTTAAGCATGAATCCAGAGAATGCGCAGCTGAACTCCTCGTCAAGAGTCACAGAGTTTATCCAATCGGTCTTGCAGTTGAGGCCCCGGCTCGCCGTCTTCGACTGTGACGGAACCCTTTGGTCAGGAGACGCCGGGTTCGGCTTTTTCGAATGGGAATTGAACCGTGGCCTGGTCTCCGACGATGTGGTTCGCTGGGCCTGGGCCCGCTATGCCGACTACCTAGCCGGCAAGGTGAGCGAAGACGACATGTGCGCCGAAATGGTGACCATGAATCGCGGGCTTCCGGAATCCGATATGCTGCGCGCCGCGGAAGAGTTTTTCGAAGCGAAGATGGTGAGCGGATTTTTTCCCGAGATGAGGGATCTGATTTTCCGCCTGCATGACGGCGGCTGCGAGGTCTGGGCGGTATCGTCCACCAGTGAATGGGTCATCCGGGCGGGGATGAAGCACTTCGGGATCCCACCCGACCGGATACTGGCAGCCGCGGTCGTGGCCGAAAACGGCAAGGTCACGGATAAAGTCATCCGGGTTCCCAGCGGCAAGGGCAAACCGCTGGCCATCCGCGAGGTCATTGCGCGCACTCCGGACGCTGTCTTTGGTAATTCCATCTGGGATGCGGACATGCTGGAAATCGCCCGGCATCCCTTTGCCATTAATCCCACCACCGAACTGCTGGGTATTGCTGCCAAGCGTGGCTGGCCGGTTTATCATCCCGAACCAGTGGCTGGTTCATAGTTCTCTGTTCCCAGTTGCTTCAGGAGGGCGGCGAGCGTGTCCATCGCCAGGTGGCTGGCATGGGTCGAGGCCTGGGGCAAGCCGCCTATGGCCCGAATCAGTTCTTCGCGGCGCAACTGCCGGGCCTCGGCGATGGTCTTCCCCTGCACCAGTTCGGTGAGCAGCGAGGCGCATGCCAGGGCGGGAACACATCCCTGGGCGAGAAACCGGATCTCTTCTATGCGTCCCGCCGCCACCCGCAGGGTGAGTTTCAGGACATCCCCGCAGGCCGGGTTTTCAACCTGGACGGAGGCGTCCGGGTTGGCGACGGTGCCGGGGTTGCGCGGATTCTGGAAGTGATCGAGGACCTGCGTTGAGTACATCGCCAGCCTTAAATCCCGGCCTCGAAGTCCACTTCGATCGGATCAATCAAAGGCACCAGCCAGGCCAGCAATTTCTGATGGACGGGATGTGGTCCGTAAGCCCGCAGGGCCGCCTCGTCCGTAAACTTCATCACACCACCCAGTTCGAAGTCTTGGCCGCGCGGTGAAGTGTTGGTTCCGACGAAGGTCTCCACCAGGCCCGGGATTTGGCCTTGCAGCTTGCGTATTTCGGCAATGACCCGTTGTTTCTGCTCTTCCGTGACTCCTGGCTTCCAGCGAAACGCGAATATATGGATGAACATGATGGACTGAAACCCTCCGCGCGATTGTAGCGGGTGGCTGGCGATTGTGTAAAAATCCCAGCTCCAAAAAACGAAGGCCTGTACGATGGGAGAGTGACTTCCGACAATACTCCGCAGCGCGTGGTCTGCCTGCAGCCCAGCGCCACCGTCATCCTGGCTGCGCTGGGACAGCTTGAGCGGGTGGTCGCCTGCACCCGTTATTGTGCTGATGTTTGTCCCGAAGTCAAAGATGGTGGACGCGCCATCATCGCCGATTCCTGGACGGCGCAGAGCCGGCAGATACTGGCCGCCCGTCCCGACCTGGTCATCGCGGCCGTTCCCTACCAGGAGAAGGCAGTAGTGGAAATCCTGAAAGCCGGCGTTCGCTTTCTGGGCCTCGCGCCAAAAACGCTCGCCGACATTTACACCGACATCGCCACTATCGCCGGAGTCTTAGGCGCCGGGGAGCGAGGGCAGTGTGTGATTGCGGACATGCAGCGTGAGATCGAGGCCCTTCGTGCGCGGGTAACGAGCGAGCAGCGGCCCCGCGTCTTTTGTGAAGAGTGGGGCAAGCCGCTGATTGCGTCGCAGAAATGGGTGGCGGAACTGGTCGAAATTGCAGGTGGTGAGTTCATGGGCGAACCGGGAGGAAGGTCGTCAGCGGAATCGGTTCTGGCCCGCGCCCCGGAGGTCGTCGTGGCGGCGTGGTGCGGAGCGGGGGATCGCGTGCCCTTACAGAAAATTATCCGCGAGCGGGGATGGCAGGAGATGCCTGCGGTGCGCGCCGGCCGGGTGTACTGCATCCGCGATGAGCTTCTGAACACGCCGGCTCCCACTCTGGTGCACGGCCTGCGAGCGTTGGCGGCGGCGATTCATCCCGATGCTTTTCCACAACCCGAAGGGCTAAGATGTATGGTCGAGGTGTGAGTTTGACTGCACGCGCCTCGGTCTCGTGACCTGGAAACTCTATGCCTCCTGGTTCCGCGTTCGCAGAAGTCAGGAAAGAGATCGACCGCATCAACCAAGCCGCCGGATCGGTGGAAGACTTCATGTGGGAAACCGTGAAGGTACTGCATGATCGCATGCTCAAATACAACTGGGTCGGGTTCTACATGCTGGAGAACAAGCCCCTGGATTCGCAACCGCGCATGCTCGCCCTGGGCCCCTTTCAGGGAGCCATGACACCGCACACGCGCATCCCCCTGAATCAGGGTATTTGCGGCGCGGCCGCTTCCACGGGCAAGACCATCGTGGTGGACGACGTCAATCTCGACAACCGCTACCTGGCTTGCTCCACCGAAACTAAATCTGAAATCGTCGTGCCCGTGTTTGTCCGCGGCAAGGTCGTCGGCGAACTGGACATTGACAGCCACTTCCCTGCCGCGTTCGGCGACCAAGACCGCGCCCTGGTGGAGTATTGCGCTTCCCTGGTGGGAAAGCAGCTGGAAAAGTTCGCAGGATGAAGAGCGGGAAAGACCAGGCTCGTGCAACCGGGGGCAGTCGAGCATCCGATTCGGCGCGTCCTGCTCACCGGGGACCTTTGCCTTCCCTGAAACAAGTGGTGGCGGCGCTGATTTTCCAGGATGACCGCCTTCTGGTATGCCAGCGTACCCGGCACCAGACCATGCCGTTGAAATGGGAATTTCCCGGAGGCAAGATCGAAGCCGGTGAGCAGCCGCGCGACGCCTTGCGCCGAGAACTAAATGAGGAACTCGGCATCGATGCCACCATCGGCGACGAAGTGGCGTGCCTGCGCCACGATTACAACAACCGGTCCGCGGTGGAATTGCGTTTCTACTCGGTACGCGAGTACAAGGGCGAAATTGAGAACCGGATTTTCAAGGACATGCGCTGGGCCACCCGCTCCGACCTGCCTTCGTTCGATTTTCTGGAAGCCGATCTGCAACTGGTGAAAGAGTTGTCCGAAGGAAAGATCGCCTAAGCACAACTTGGAGTTGAAGCCGCGAAGCGGCGGAAGACTGGAGCCCGGGGCGCAAGCCCCGGGGTGAAGGTGGATATAAATTAGCCCTGAAAGGGCGAAAGAAGTCGCAAGGCCCTGCCCCAGCCTAGCCCACACCGTTCCGCAGCGTCCAGAACCACGCCAGCGTCAATCCCACCATGATCAGGGTCGTGGCCCAGGCCACCACATTGTAGAGACGCGAGCTCACATACTCGCCCATCAGTTCCTTCTTGTTCACCAGCAGCAGCATGAAGACCAGCACGAACGGCAGCACGATGCCATTGACCACCTGGGAAAGAATGGAAATCTTCACCAGGGGAATATTGGGCAGCAGGATCACGCCCGCCCCGGCCACGATCAGGATGGTGTAGAGCCAGTAGAACACCGGAGCTTCACCGAACCGCTTTCCCACTCCCGACTCAAATCCCAGGCCTTCACAAACCGCGTAGGCGGTGGAAAGCGGAAGAATCGAGGCGGCAAACAGCGAAGCGTTGAACAATCCCATGGCAAATAGGATGTAGGCATAGTCCCCCGCGAGGGGATGAAGCGCCTGGGCCGCATCTTTCGCATCGCTGATATTGTGGTAACCGTGCACGTAGAGCGTGGATGCGCAGGCCACGATAATGAACCAGGCCACAATGTCAGTAAAGACGCAGCCAGTAACTACGTCGAGCCGCGACGCTTTGTACTGCCGCCGGGTCACGCCTTTCTCCACGATGGACGCCTGCAGGTAGAACTGCATCCAGGGCGCGATGGTGGTGCCGACGACACCGATCACCATATACAGGTAGTCCTGCCGCAGAAACATTTCCTTGTGCGGCGGGACAATGGTGGCTTCGAGCGCTTCCAGCCAGGCCGGCTTGGCCAGAAATCCGGCAAGGATGTAGGTGACGTAGAAAAACGACGCGGCCAGAAATACTTTCTCCACCGTCTTGTACTGCCCCTTGACCACGATCAGCCAGACAATGACGGCGCAAACCGGGACGGTGTAGTACTTGTTGAGGCCGAATAGTTCGAGGCTGCCGGCGATGCCGGCAAATTCCGTGACCACATTCCCGAAGTTGACGATGATCAGGCCGATCATCATGAAAAAAGTAATGCGAAATCCGAACTCTTCCCGAATCAGATCGCTCAGGCCCTTGCCGGTGACCGCGCCCATGCGGGCCGCGATCTCCTGCACCACGATCAGCGCCACCGTGATCGGAATCATAGTCCAGAGCAGCATGTGCCCGAACTGGGCCCCGGCCGCGGAATAGGTCCAGATGCCGCCAGCATCGTTGTCCACGTTCGCGGTGATGAACCCCGGCCCGACCACGGCGAAGAAGATCAACAGCCGGATTTTCCAGCGTTTCAGGAAGGTCATGCGGCGCACACAGATCGTTGCAGTGACCGATCAGCATAAATGCACAGGAGAAATCTGGATAGGTGAAATCGTGTGTGTGGGGCGGGCGCCCTCGCCCGCCGCCTTTGCGGTTGAGGTTGATTTTGATGGTGCAGCGCTTGTCATTTGCTGCGAGCGTGGAGGCATTCGGAAAAATCAAAGTCAAAAGCGGCGGGCGAGGGCGCCCGCCCCACACCTACAGGTTGGCTCGCAGCAGGCTGATGATGTCGTCGGAGGTGATGACTCCGGTCAATTTCTTGTTGTCGTCCACGACCGCCAGGGTCAGCAGATTGTATTTGTCGAAAAGCTCGGCAACGTCCTTCTCCTTGGCACCGGCGCGAGTGGAGATCAGCGGTTCCTGGGTCAGGGAAAGCATCGCAGTGTCCGGAGCGGCCAGCACCACCTTGGCCAGGGGTACGGCGCCCGCCAGGGTGCCGTGGGAATCCACCAGATAGATCGTACTGACGGTCTCAACCCCGCCCTCGAAATGGCGCAAGGCCTCAATGGCATCGTGCACGGTGGCACTCACATTGACCGCCAGGTAGTCGGTGTTCATCCGGCCGGCGGCCGTGTTTTCCTTGAACTCCAGGAGTTCGACCATCTCCTTGCGTTCCTGGGGTTCCATCTCCAGCAAGATTTCGGAGGTGCGCTCTTCGGGCAGGTCGGCCAGCAGATCGGCGGCCGCATCGGGTTCCATCTCTTCTACGATCTCGGCGGCGCGCTCCGAATCAAGGGACTCCAGGATTGCCTTCTGGACTTTGGGCTCGACTTCCTCCAGGGCTCCGGCGGCTACATCCTCATTCAGGGTCTCAAACACAGCCTCGCGTTCGTCGGGAGCCAGATCTTCGACGATATCGGCGATGTCCGCGGGGTGCAGCCGGGCCAGGCGCTCGTGGGAGATCTTGAGCTTTACCCGGCGGGCGGGATCGGTTTCGATGAGGTCAACGAAGTCCCAGGGTATGCTGCGCGGAGGGATTTGCCGCAGCAGCGCTCGCAACGCCACCACCGGAACTACTCCCTTCAGCAAGCGCCGGATGGCGCCGCGGGGCCCGACGTCCACCGAGCCTACTTTCAGCACAGGACGGTTGGCAACGGATTCCTGCAGCAGGTCCAGGTCGTTTACCCGGACGACTTTTCTGCCAAAGACGTCGATGACCTGCTGATCGAGAAGGTCGCGTCCCAGCAGCAGCATGCCTTCCGCGCCCTCGCCGTCGGCCCAGTCGGCGGTGGGCGCGTCGGTGCGAATGCCGCCATTGATCGAGGTGACGGACCCGAATGGCAGCATGCGGTCGCCGCCACTCGTCCTTACGATCAAGACCGCAACCCGGGCCCGGTCTTCTTGTGGGACCAGGGCCACCTCGCGCACCCGGCCGCAGCGGCTTCCGGCGGTGTCAAACACCGCCGTGCCCAGCAGTTCGGTAAGCGCAAAGGTCAACATACTTTGGAGAATACTCAACTGACCGTTAAGAATCCACAGGAGCTTTCGGTTTCCTTGGCGTCCTTGCGCGGTACCTTCGCGACCTTTGCGGTTAAAGATTTTTTGTTGATTCAGGCGAGGTCAAACCCTTTCCCGCAAAGGTCGCAAAGAAAGCCCGCAAAGGACGCCAAGGAGGGCTGAGTTACAGACGCCGCCTAAGTCCCAAAATCCATCTCCGCGTTGACATTTCCGGGGCATAAGGGCAAACTACCGCATTCGCTGCAACTACCGTTTCCGGCCATGGCTAAGCATCCGCCGGCCGAATCGCGGGGCAGCGAAGATTCCGGATCCACGAAGCTGTACCCAAAATCTTTGCCATGACCGAACAGCGGGTCTCCTACACGTTGGATTCGACGCTGGAGACCGTCGACAGCGCCGAGCAGGCAGCCAGCCGGATTGCTTCCGAAGCGGGCTTCGACGATGACGAGGTCATGAGGATCGCCATGGCGGTGCGGGAGGCTGCGGTCAACGCCGTGCTTCATGGCAATGCTTATGATCCGGGCAAGAAAGTCAGTCTGGCGTTTGAGCAGACCGGCGGCAACCTGGTAATCACCATCCGGGACCAGGGCAAAGGACTGGATCTGGAAAAGATCCCGGACCCGCTGGCGCCGGAAAATCTTTTGAAGACGTCGGGCCGGGGCATTTTTCTTATACGCTCGTTTATGGACGAGGTGCACATCAGCCCCTCCCAGACGGGCACCGAAATTAAACTTGTCAAGCACGTCCACGGTCCATCCGAGGGCGTTAAGGAGGCTTCCCAGTGAGCATGAAGACCAGTACGCGCCAGGTTAACGGCGTCACCATCGTGGATTGCAGCGGCCGCATTACTCTTGGCGAAGGCAGCGTGATACTGAAGGACGTAGTGCGCGAATTGCTGTCCAAGGGGCAGAAGAAAATCCTGCTCAACCTCGGAGACGTGAACTATATCGATAGCTCGGGCATCGGCGAACTGGTCAGCGCTTTCACCACCGTGCGCAACCAGGGCGGCGAACTCAAGCTGCTCAACCTGACCAAAAAAGTTCACGACCTGCTGCAGATCACCAAGCTGTACACCGTCTTCGACGTGAAAGACGACGAAGCCAGCGCAGTCAAGTCGTTCAGCTAAGTTCCCTATCATTTATCTCTGACGAGGGCCGGTATCAGTCCGGCCCCGGGCTATTTCTATTTCGGGAAATCCGCCGGTTTCTTTGGCCTGCGCGCGCCCGCGGTAGCTTTCCCCGCCATACAATTCGTGGGTGATTATCCAATACGCGCTGCTGACCGCTGCGGTGCTGCTGACCAGCCTGGCCTGGTCCGATTGCCTTGCCCCTGCGGAAGCCGGGAAACACATAGGCGAGATCAAGTGCATTACCGGCAAAGTCATCAGAGTCAAGCAGGGCGCGCGGGGAGTTCACTTTCTGGACTTCTGCGACGACTTCCGGCTTTGCCCCTTCACCGTGGTGATCTTTCCTGGTGACTTGAAGAGCGTGGGCGATGTGCGGCAATTGCAGGGCCGGATGATCGAGATTCACGGAAAGGTCAAGGAGTACGACGGGCGCGCCGAAATCGTCCTCGAGGAATACCGGCAGTTAAGCGGCTCCGGCGCCCGAATTCCACCTCTGCCCAAAAACTACGACGTGGAAAAGAAGGGCCGCTACAGCGCTGGAACCTTCAGCCATCCCAGGTCAAAGAGAAAAACCTCCAAGCGGCAACCACCAGAAATAGTCACGCAGGCGCCGGAAGATCCGGAACAGTAGGTAGAGCCGACTCTGGTAGCGCCGGCGTCCCGCCGGCCCGATGGGCGGGCAGAGCCCGCCAGGTTTGCAGCACTAAACGTCAATCAGGAGCGGAGGGCGAGACGCCCTCCGGACAGCCGGCGGGACGCCGGCGCTACACCATCTAGGCGTTAACTCGCGGACACTGCACGTATGAGTCGCGAAACTTTTTCTTCCAGCACGATGTAGCGTTGGTATTCGTTGCCCTCGATGCTTCCCATCGAAATGTTTTCGTTGCGGTAGCGCATGGGGCTGGCGGCAACGGTCCTCAGGGCAACGTGGATCTCCCGTACCGCGGTTTTCTCCACCGTAGCCTGGGCGTTCTGATCGTTGATACCGCCGCACGCCATAATGACTGCGCGCTTGCCTGCCTGCTCCACCAGTCGGCGCAGAGTTGCGGCACCTTCGAGTGCAGTTTTCGCTCCCCCCGAGGTGAGGATCCGGTCAGCTCCAGTTTCCGTCACCTGCTGCAGCGACCGGAACAGGTCGGCGGACATATCGAAAGCCCGATGGTAGGTCACCTTAAGGGGCCGCGCCAGATCAACCAGGGCGCGCGTTCTCTGAATGTCAACGTTGGCTGCCACATCCAGGATTCCGAACACGACACCCTCGGCGCCCAGCTGTTTCGCCATGAGCACGTCGCGTCGCATCACCTCAAACTCATCGGCGCTGTAGTAGAAATCGCCTGCACGCGGACGGATCATAACGTGCAGTCCGATTGAGATTCTCTGGCGGGCGGTGGCGAGCAGGCCCGCGCTCGGGCTGACCCCGCCCTCCACCAGGCTGGCGCACAGCTCCACTCTGTTCGCTCCACCGCGCTCGGCGGCGATGGCGGAGTCCAGAGAATCGGCACAAACTTCGACGGTGAGGTCAATGGCGGACACGGCCTTTGGTCCTTAACGCTGGCGCTGAAATGTTCCGCGATGCATGGCCACGGC
>Ga0207678_10000379_pt1 | contig 40530 bp, 37 predicted proteins | sample KBSC63metaG_FD_184319 | JGI IMG/M metagenome (GOLD analysis project Ga0207678, IMG submission 184319) | Corn rhizosphere microbial communities from Kellogg Biological Station, Michigan, USA - KBS C6-3 metaG (SPAdes) (version 2) | ecosystem: Host-associated > Plants > Roots > Rhizosphere > Soil ... | reverse complement strand
GAGCTCACCGTGGAGGATCGCGGCCAGCAGGGCGGTGCCCAGCGAGCCGCCGATGCGGTTGACCACGTTGAACGCGCTCGCCGCCCGCGGGATGCGGGACCGCTCCAGCGAGCCGTAGAGCGTCATCATGCCGGGAGCCGTTGCGGCGCCCAGGCCGGCGCCGCGGACCAGGAGGGACAGCGTCAGCAGGACACCGCCGGGTGCCGAGCCGAGCCGGGTGAACGCGATCGTGCCCAGCAGGGACAGCGCGATGCCGGCCAGCATCATCCGGCGGGGTCCGAAGCGGGCCAAGAGCCGGCCGCTCGCCAGCATGACCGCCGCCGAGCCGAGCGCCTGGGGCGCCAGCAGCAGACCGGCCCGCAACGCGCTCGCGTGCTCGACCTGCTGGTAGTACAGCGGAAGCACCAGCATCGAGCTGTACAGCGACGCGCCCAGCAGGAACGTGCTCGCGCTCGCGACCGCGAACCCCTTGTTCCGGAACAGCGCCAGGTCGAGCACCGGCGACGACGTCCGGGAAGCATGGATGCCGTACGCCAGCAGCAGCGCGGCTCCGGCCACCCAGGCGACGACCACGCCCTCGGCCAGGCCGTAGACGAAGGCGCCGAGTCCCGGCGAGAGCAACGCGATGCCCCGGACGTCCAAGGGAGCGTGCACGCCGCCCGGCAAGGGAGCCGGGAGGAGGCGGCGCGCGAAGAGGAACGTCGCCACGCCCAGCGGCACGATCCCGAAGAACATCCAGCGCCAGCCCAGGTCCGCCACCAGCGCACCGCCGAGCATCGGGCCCAGCACCGGGGCGACCGTCGCCGGCAGGGTGATCACCCCGACCATCCGGCCCAGCGCCGGGCCTGCCGCCTGCGCGAACACCGCCTGCCCGACCGGCTGCATCAGCCCGCCGCCGAGCCCGTGGAGCACCCGGAACGCGATCAGGGCCGGCGCGGACCAGGCGAAGCCGCACAACAGCGTGCCGGCGGTGAAGAGCGCCACCGCCGTCAGCCAGACCGCGCGGCCGCCGAACCGGTCGGCCAGCCAGCCCGAGAGCGGGATGGCCGCCGAAGCCGCGAGCAGGTACGCGCTCGCCACCCACTGCACCGTGGTCAGCGGGCTGTCCAGGTCGCGGGCGATCGCATCGATCCCGACGGTCACGATCGTCGCGTCGAGGATCGACAGCACCGCGCCCATGATCAGCACACCGCCGAGCCGCCACAGCGCCGCATCCGGCCGGACTGCCGTCGTCATGCTCACCCCCGTTGATTAGGTCGAACCTCAGATTAGGTCCGACCCACTCATTGGGTCAAGCACAATCTTGGGTTCGACCCAGTAGGGTGACGCGCATGAGCGAGGGACTCCGGTACCGGAAGAAGCACGAGACGAGGAGGACCATCTCCGACGTCGCCACGCGGCTGTTCATCCGGAACGGCTTCGAGGACGTGACGATCGCCGAGATCGCCGCCGAGGCGCGGGTCGCCAAGATGACCGTGACGAACCACTTCCCTCGCAAGGAAGACCTGGTCTTCGACATCCGCGCCGACTTCGTGTCCTGGCCCGCCACCCTGATCCGCGACAGCGTCTTCCACGACACGCGCGAGCTCTACTTCGAAGCGCTGGGCGCCGAGCACGCGCTGGTCGGCTTCTCCGGCCCCGGTTTCGTGCGGATGATCAAGGAAAGCCCGATCCTGACGAACGCGCTGCACGAGATGCACCGCGAGCGCGAGGCGGCGCTCACCCACCTCCTGGTCCGGCGCCACCCCGAAGAAGAGCTCGCCCCCACGCTCGCCGCCGCCCACCTCGCCACGGTCCTGCGCGTGCTCTTCCAGGAGGTCTTCGACCGCACCCTCGAGAACGAAAAGGCGATCGTCGACGAGCTCTGGCCCATCGCGGAGCAGGCTTTCGACCTGCTGGAACCGGCTTTCGGCCGCTACTAGCGCGCCGCGCCGGCCGGCCGGGAAGCCCGCAGTTCCGGCTCGGGCGCGCCCTGGACCTTCAGCACGCGCATTTCGCGCACGTCGAGGGCGTCCGCCGGCGCCAGCAGCGCGGTGAACCGCCGCACCACCAGGGCCGACGTCACCGCGAGCGCGGCCGCGGCGAGGTCGGTCAGCGCGACCAGCACGACGCTGTTGGCCATCGACTGCACGTCGTCGCGGAATCGCCAGCCGATCGACACTCCGAGCAGGAGCCAGTTCAGCAGCCAGGTGCCCCACCACACGAACACCTGGCGCGACGGCTTGGGCCGGGCGTCCCGCGAGCGGCCCAGCACCGCGTGCTCCAGCTCGCCGACGACCGACAGCGCCAGCGGCAGGTTCGCGATCGGCACGAGGACGCCGACCAGCACCTGCCACACCGGCCGCGGCGGGTCGTCGCCCGACACGTCCGCCGCCGCCTGGCGCGCGACCAGCAGCCACCAGAGCGCCAGCCCGGCGGGCAGCAGCGCGAGGATCGAGGCGAGCAGCCCCGCGGCGAGCACGAAGCCGTCGGAGAAGGCCACCACCGAACGGGACAGCGCGGAGTCTCGGCCCTGGATGAGCAGCACGTACCGCCAGACCTCCGCACCTGCAGCGGTGACGGCCAGTACGGCGAAGCCGAAGAGGACGGCGACCACGCTGCGGCCGAGCACCGGCACCCGGTCGATCGGGCGGATCTCGTCGGACGCCGTGCCGGGCACCGACGTCGGACGCCGCCAGACGAGGTTCGGGAAACCCCAGCGCGGCGGCACCGGGTACGACGGCGGGCCGAGGTACGGCTCGGGGGGCGCGACGCGGCGGCGCGGCCACGCGCCGGGCGGCGGGGTCGCCACCCAGCGCAGCTTCGGCCGGTGCGCCGGACGGCGGTAGTAGGGGTACGGCTCCGGCTGGGCGGCCAGCGTCCGGCCCTGCAACTGCTGGGCGGACGGCGGCGGCGCCTGACGCGGCCAGTACCCGGGCGGGTACTGCTGCCCGGCGGGAGGCTGCCCCGGGTGCAAGGCTAGATCACTTCGGGTTCGATGCCGGGGTGCTCGCCGACCATCGGGCGGCCTTCGCGCTGCCACGCGCCCATGCCGCCGGCGACGTTCACCGCGTCCCAGCCGCTCTGGTTGAGCCACGCGGCCGCCCGCGCGGACCGGCCGCCGCTGCGGCAGATCACGTGGATCGGCTGGTCGTCGGGCAGGTCGGCCAGCTCGCCGACGCGGGCGGGCAGCTCCCCCATCGGGATGTGCACCGCACCGGGCGCGTGCCCGGCGGCCCACTCGTCGTCTTCGCGGACGTCGAGCAGCACGAGGCCGTCCTTGGGCAGGTCGCGGACCTCGGCGGTCGGCAGTTCAGCAGGGCTCACCACGATCTCCATGCTGCCATGCGGAGGCGTTGCCCGCGCGTGAGGTCGAGGGGTGCACCCCGGATCCGGCCGGGCAGGTTCGGGCATCTCGCGTGACTGGGCAGGCATCACGCGTGATCAGGGAGGCATCACGCGTGATTGGAGGGGCATCACGGGTTACTTGCGGTGCCGGCCTCGGGTGGTGACGCGGGTCTTCTCCTCGGCCTGGCCGAACCGCGCGACGGCCCTGTCCCGCATGAAGCCGAGCGGGTCGGGTGCGTGCAGCCGCAGCATGATGTCGTGGACGTGCTCGGGGCGGCCGTAGCCGGTCACGCGGCTGACGAGGTACGTCACCACGAAGGCGGCCGGGACGGTGATCAGCGCGGGCTGGTTGACGAACCACGGCGCCCAGCCGCCGGTGTAGCCGCTCACGACGTTGACCACCAGCGCCGCCAGCACCAGGCCGCCGCCGACGAGCATCCCGGCCAGCGCACCCGGCCAGGACAGCTTCCGCCACCAGATGCCCAGCACCAGCAGCGGGCTGAACGTCGACGCGGCGAGCGCGAACGTCAGCCCGATCGACAGCGAGATGTCCTCCGGCCGCAGCGCGACGGCCAGCCCGATCGGGCACAGCGCAACCAGTCCGGCCGCCACGCGGAAGTCCCGCACCCGGCCGGGCAGGAGGTCGGTCGACACCACTCCGGCGACGCTCACCAGCAGCCCGGAGGTACTGGACAGGAACGCCGAGAAGGCACCGGCCGCGGTGACCGCGCCGAGGACCTGGCCACCGACGCCCGGCAGGATCGCGGTCGGCAGCTGCAGGATCGCCGCGTCCGTCTTGCCGGTCACCAGCAGTTCGGGCACGTACATCCGCGACAGCGCGCCGAGCAGCGTCGGGAAGAGGTAGAACAGGCCCAGCAGCAGCAGGACGTGCACAGTCGTGCGGCGCGCGGCCTTGCCGTCGGGGTTGGTGTAGAAGCGGACCAGCACGTGCGGCAGGCCCATCGTGCCGAGGAAGGTCGCGAACATCAGCGAGTACGTCTGGAGCAGGTCGGTGAGGCTGCCCGAGCCCGGGTGCAGCCAGTCCGCGTTGTCCGAGCTTGCGTCGCTGACCACCGGCACCGGTGTCCCGGCCATGAACTTCAGCTTGGTGCCTTCGGAAACCGTGTGCGGCGCCAGCGGTGTCCAGTGCGTCGGCCCGGCGGCCGGGCCGTTGTCGGTGCGGCCGTAGGCGTACAGGTAGGTGTCCGACGTGACGTGCAGGGTGACGTCGGTCTGCACGTCCACCGTGGTGTCGGTGACGAACACCGGCGGCGCGGGCGCGCCCAACGGCCGGAACCCGTCCGGGCTGCCGCCGGTGAAGAACACCATGCAGAGCACGAACGCGGGCACCGAGATCGCGAACAGCTTGATCCAGTACTGCAGCGCCTGCACCACGGTGATCGCCCGCATGCCGCCGGAGATCACGTTGAACGCCACGAGGACCATGACCGCGACGGCGCCGGACCACACCGGCACCGGGAGGATCGTCGCCAGCGTCAGCCCGGCGCCCTGCAGCTGCGGGACCATGTACAGGACCCCGATGAACACGACGAACGCCGTGGAGAACCGGCGCAGCCCCTGCGAGCCGAGCCGCATTTCGACGAAGTCGGGCAGCGTGTACGCCCCGGACCGGCGCAGCGGCGCGGCCACGAACAGCATCAATGCGAGGTAGCCGGCGGTGAAGCCGATCGGGAACCACAGCGCGTCGGCGCCGTCCTTGAGCACGATCCCGGCGATGCCGAGGAACGACGCGGCCGAGAGGTACTCGCCGGAGATCGCGGCGGCGTTGCGGCGGGACCGCACGGTGCGCCGTGCGACCAGGAAGTCGTGCGTGCTCGTCGCCGACCGCGAGGAGCGGTGACCGAGGTAGGGCGTCACCACGGCGACCAGCACGATGCCGGTCAAGGCCCACGGGTTCAGCTGCACGGGAGGAATCCTCGCACGACTCGGTGCGAAACTAGTTCTCGATCATGTCCACGAACGCGCGTTCGTTGCGTTCGGCCAGGCGGTTGTACCAGATCCCGACGCCGAACAGGAACGGGAACGGCAGCACGCCGAGGATCAGCCACGCCACCGGGATGCCCAGCAGGCTCGCCCGCGAGAACCCGGGCAGCAGGTAGAACAGCACGGGCAGCGAGCCGAAGACGCCGACCACGAGCAACGCGAGCAGCACCGCCGTCCGCAGCTGCACCTTCACCAGGTGGTCGCGGACGAGCAGCTTCCCCCAGCTGGTCTGCTCTTCCAGCTCGACCCGGGCGCGCAGGGTGCCGGCGCCACGGCGGGGATCGTTGAGGATCACCCGCTCCCGCTTGGGTTTCGCGTGGTGCTCCGGCTTCGCCGGCGGTTCGTTCTCCGGCGCCGGTGGCAGGGACTCGACGACGGCCCGGTCGGTCGGCTGCGGCAGCGGCCGCTGCCGGGCCCGCCTGCCGAGGGTCGGATCCGGTTCGCGGACGCCGTTCGCGCGGCGCTCGTAGAAGTCGTCGGTCATGGCCGGTCCCCGGCTCAGCCGTTCCGGCCCGAACCGACCAGCCGGTCCTTGAGCGCGCGGGTGTGCCGCCTGCTCACCGGCAGCACCTTCTCCTCGTTGCCGATGACGACCTGGTAGCCGCCCTGGCCCATGCGCAGCTCGGTGATCAGCGGCAGCGCGACCAGGAACGACCGGTGGATCCGGACGAACCCGGCCTTCTCCCAGCGCTCTTCGAGCTGGGCCAGCGGGATGCGGACCAGGTGGCTGCCTTCGGTGGTGAACAGCCGCGCGTAGTCACCCTGCGCCTCGACCCAGCGGACCGAGGAGCGCGGGATGAGCTTGGTGGTGCCGGCCAGCTCGACCGGGATGACCTCGTCGTCGTTCTTGACCGGCTCGCCGCCCAGCGCGCCGGGCGGGGGCGCCGCGGCGGCGGCCAGCTTGTCCATCACGCGCGAGATCGCGCGGTCGAGGCGGTCCTGCTGGTACGGCTTGAGCACGTAGTCGAGGGCGCCGAGGTCGAAGGCGTTGACGGCTTCCTCGGCGTGCCCGGTGACGAACACCAGCGCGGGCGAGGGCCGCAGCGCGGCGAACACGCGCGACATCTCCATGCCGGACAGCCCGGGCATGTCGATGTCCGCGAAGACGGCGTCGACGATCGGCAGGCCGCGGTCCTTGCGCTCGCGCAGCCGCGGGTCGTCGGTGGACAGCAACCGCAGCGCCTCGGAGGCGTCGATCGCCGGGAACACCTTCGCCACGTGCGGGCTGTTGCGCAGGCAGTGGACGAGTTCGTCAAGACCGTTCGGCTCGTCGTCCACGGCCAGGACCACGAGCTTCCGGGTGTCATCGTGAGCACTCACAGTGAAACGCATCCTGCCCATTGCCGAGTGCAATGTCCAGCCCCCGTCCGCCTGATGTGGGGAAACCCGCGACCGGAGCCGCGGGCCCCTGCTCTCAATGCACGAAGGTGAACCAGTTCAGGTTCACGAAATCGGCGGGCTGGCCGCTCGTGAACGTCAGGTACACGTTGTGCACGCCGGTCACCGCGCTGATGTTCGCGGGGACGGTCCGCCAGCTCTGCCAGCCGCCGGTGTTCCCCACCGCGAAGCTGCCGATCGGCGCGTTGGACCGGCTGTCGAGCCGAACCTCGACGAGCCCGCTGACGCCGGCCGCCGCCCCGGACGCGACGCGCGCCTGGAAGTTCGTCGCCGCGCTGCTTCCGAAGTCGACGTTCGGGTAGAGGGCCCAGTCGCCGTTGGCCACCGCGCCGACGTTCCGCCCGCCGCCGGTGTCCGTGGTGGCCTCGGTGATCATGCCGGACTGCTGGCTGAACGACTCGGCCTGGATGGTGCTGTACGCGCTGTTCCCGCCACTGGGCGGAGTGGTCGTGGTCGGCGGGGTCGTCGTGCCGCCACCGCCGCCGCGGGTGGACACCGTGACGTAGTCGACGACCATCGGGCGCCCCGGCACGATCCCCGGCCCCGGCGTCGTGGTGCCCGAGTTGTTGTTCGGGAACGCGCCCCCGATCGCGAGGTTCAGCAGCACGAAGTAGCCGGCGTGGCTGGTCATGTTGGCCCACGTCGTCGCGTCGAGCTGGTTCTGGCTCACCGAGTGGAACTGCTGCCCGTCGACGAACCAGCGGAGGACCTGCGGACTGGCGCTCGAGTCCCACTCGAAGCGGTAGGTGTGGAAGGCCGACTGGCAGCTGCTGCCGGGGCACGCCCGGTTGTTCGGCAGGCCGGTCGTCTCGTTGCACGGGCCGCCCGGGTTGACGCCGCAGTGCAGGACGCCCCAGACGGAGTTGATCCCGTTGACGTTCTCCATGATGTCGAACTCGCCGATGGCGGGCCAGTTCCAGTAGTTGCCGCGGTAGGGACCGCCGAGGGCCCAGAACGCGGGCCAGTAGCCGAGGGCGGCCGCGCCGGTGACGTTCGGCATCTGGATCCGGCTTTCGATCCGCATGACCCCGCCCGCCGGTGGCTTGAAGTCGGTGCGCTGGGTTTCGATCCGCGCCGACGTCCAGTTGCCCGCGCCGTCGCGCAACGGCGTGATGCGGAGGTTGCCGGAGCCGTCGAGAGAGACGTTGTCCGGGCTCGCCGTGTAGTTCTGGATCTCGCCGGTGCCCCAGTTGCCGGGGCCGCCCGGGTAGCCGTGGCCGGTGTCGATGATCCAGTTCGCGCCCGAGGGCAGCGCGCCCGAGCCGCCGGTGAAGTCGTCGGCGAACACCGTCGTCCAGCCCGCTTCGGGCGGCGGGATCGACGCCGCGGCGGGCAGGGTCAGCGGGATGGCGATGAGCGCGGCGCCGAGTGCGGCACCGAGAGCGAGTCTGCGGGAGTGGGGCATCGGGGACGACCTCCTTGTCGACCGGATTTGTTGCCGTTCACAACAAAGCCCGTCGACAAGGAGACCTGACGACCTACGGCGATTCCAGGGGCGTTACACGGGTTGGGTGATCCAGGTCACAAAGTCTGCCCGGAAGGCCATCCGGTCAGAGGCCGAAGCGGGACCAGGCTGCCTTCTGGGCCACCGCGTCCAGCACTGCCGACGCCGCGGCCGGCGCGCCGATGCCCAGCCTCGCGAGGAGCGGCTTCTTCGGCTCGGCCACCGAGATCTCCGCGTCCGGGTAGCGCTCGGTGACGATCTGGCGGAGGCTGCCGATGCCGTCGGCCAGGCCGAGCTCGACCGCCTTCGCGCCCAGCCAGACGTCGCCGGTGAACAGGTTCTCCGAGTCGGTCAGCCGGTCGCCGCGGCGCTCCTTCACCCAGTTCACGAACAACTCGTGGAGCTGGGTGTGCATCTTCTTCAGCCACTCGACGTCTTCGGGCTTCTCCGGCGAGAACGGGTCCAGCCGCGACTTGTTCTCCCCCGCCGTGTGCAGCCTGCGCTCGATGCCGAAGCGCTCCAAGAGCCCGGTGAACCCGAAGCCGCCGCTGATCACGCCGATCGAGCCGACCATCGACGTCCGGTGCGCGTAGATCTCGTCGGCCGCGCAGGCCAGCCAGTACCCGCCCGACGCGGCGACGTCCTCGCAGAACGCCAGCACCGGCACGTTCTTCTCGTCGGCCAGCTGCCGGATCCGCTCGGCGACGAGCCCCGACTGCGTCGGCGCGCCACCCGGGGAGTTCACCAGCAGCGCGACCGCCTTCAGCCGCTCGTGCCCGAACGCCCTGGTCAGCGCCGACTCCACCGCGGCCAGGTTGATCGCACCCCTGGCCAGCGGCGACGGCGACGGCGTGATCACGCCGTGCAGCTTCACCACGGCCACGACGTCCTTGCGCTCGACCCGGTCGGCGAGCACCGGGATCCGCGAAGCCAGTTTGTCCGTAACGCTCATGCCGCCAGGCTAGCCGGATTTTTCGGGGGTCCGGGTGGCGAAGCCCCCGGCCCGGGGCGAAGCCCCGGATGTCACAGCCGGATTCAGCCCATGGGGAGGATGCCCGACCGCGTGCCGTTGACGCCGTTCACCTCGGCGCCGTTGAGCTGGGCGGGACCGCCCTGCGACGGGACGTCGGCGTCTTCCGAGCTGTAGTCCGGCATGTTCGGCCGGACCCCCGGGACGAACTTCGGCACCCGCAGCGTCACCTTCATGCCGGCGCCGGGCGCGGTCTCGACCATCACCGCGTAGTCGTTGCCGAAGACCTGCTGCATGCGCTGGCTGATGTTGCCCAGCCCGACGTGCGCACCGGTGCTGTGCGCGTTCTTGACGTCCTTCAGCCGCCGCGGGTCCATGCCGATGCCGTCGTCCTCGACGCTGATCAGCGCCTCGGTGCCGTAGTCCTGCGCGATCACCGTGACGCAGCCGCCGCTGGGCTTGCTGGCCAGCCCGTGCTTGACCGCGTTCTCCACCAGCGGCTGGATGATCAGGAACGGCACGACGACGCTGAGCACCTCGGGCGCGATCTTCATCCGCACCTCGAGCCGGCCGCCGAAGCGGGCGTTCTCGATGGTCAGGTAGCGGTCGATGTTGCGCAGCTCCTCCGCCAGCGAAGTGAACATGCCCGACGTCCGGAACGAGTACCGCGTGAAGTCGGCGAAGTCCTGAAGCAGCTCTCGCGCCTCTTCGGGGTCCGTGCGGATCAGCGCGGAGATCGTGTTCAGCGCGTTGTAGACGAAGTGCGGCGAGATCTGCGCCCGCAGCGCCTTGATCTCGGCCTGCTGGAGCTGGTGCTTGGACTCGTCGAGCCGGGCCAGCTCGAACTGGGTGCAGACGAACTGGGCGACGGCGTCGGCCATCTGCACCAGCCTGCCGCGGGTGCGGCCGACGACGATCAGCGCCGCCTCGGTCTCGCCCTCCACCAGCAGCGGCACGATGACCGCGGTCTTCATCCGGCAGGTGCCGCGGTGGTTGCACGGCATCCGGTCGTGCGCGACGACCTCACGCCGGTGCTTGCGGATCGCCGCCCCGATCGCCTCGACGAGGTCGACGTAGTGCTCGTTCGCCTCGCCGTCCCAGGACAGCAGCGTGCCCTCGCTGTCGGTGATGCCGACGGCGACGCAGTCGAGCATCTGCAGCAGCTGCGTGGTGATCTTGTCGGCGGCGTCCTCGTCCAAGCCCGAGCGGAGGTTCGGCGCCGCCTTCGACATCCGGTGCACCGCCTGCAGCATGGCGTCCTCGACGTCACTGCCCGGTTTGCGCAGTTTCACGAACAGCACGATCACCGCGATGCCGAGCAGCACCACAAGACCCCACGGGACGATCTGAGCAAGCGGGAACCCGGACACGGCGTCCATGCTCTGCGCTCGACCGACCGGGTGCAAGGCCTGATCCCACTTTCTGTCCAACAACGATGACGGAGGGTTGAGGAGACCCTACCGAGCGTCCGGAAACCGCTACTTCAGGAGCCGCGACATCCGGCGGTCGGCGAGCGGCTTGCCGCCGGTCTGGCAGGTCGGGCAGTACTGGAACGACTTGTCGGCGAAGGATATTTCGCGGATCGTGTCGCCGCAGACGGGACACGGCAGCCCCGTCCGCGCGTGGACCCGCAGGCCCGACCGCTTCTCCCCCTTCAGCCGGGCCGCCTTCTGGCCCACCGACCGCTCGACGGCGTCCGTCTCGATCACGCGGATCGCCTCGGCGAGGGTCTCCAGCGCGCCTTCGTCGAGCTTGCCGATCGTGGCGTACGGCGAGAGCTTCGCGCGGTGCATGATCTCGTCGGAGTAGGCGTTGCCGATCCCCGCGAGCAGCGACTGGTCGGTGAGCGCCCACTTCAGCCGGGTGTTCTTGCCGGCGAAGAGCTCACGCAGCCGGGCGGCGTCCACGGCGAGCGCGTCCGGCCCCAGCCGCGCCACGCTCGCGATCTCCTGCGGGTCCTCGACGATCCACACCGCGAGGCCCTTCTTCGTGCCCGCTTCGGTGAGGTCGAACCCCGGCCCGGTCGCGGACTCGAGGTGCACCCGCAGCGAGATCGGGCCCTTCCCCGGCTTCAGGGGCGCCGCTGCGAGGCCGTCGGACCAGCGCAACCAGCCCGCGCGGGCCAGGTGGACGACCAGGTGGAGGTCACCGGCCACGACGTCGAGGTGCTTGCCGTGCCGGGTCGCGCCGGTGATCTCGCGGCCGTGCAACTCGGTCCACGGCGGCGTCGCCGTCTTCAGGACGCTCAGCGATGCGACATCGATGCGGAAGATCGTCCGGCCCACGGCGTTCTCGCGCAGGTGGTGAGCCAGTGCTTCGACCTCGGGTAGCTCGGGCATGGCTCCAGTGTCCTACTCGACCGGGTGAAGCGGCCCGTCGAAGTCCGGCAGCGAGTGCCGCTGGATGGTCTTGGAGATCTTCTTGACCTCGCCCTGCACGGTGAACATGCCGCGGATGGTGCCCACCCAGCGCTCGGACGGCCTGTCCCCGGTCACGTCGCCCTCGGTCTCCGCGACCACGGTCCACGGGCGCCGCAGGATCCACCGCAGCGGGAAGAACAGCACCACCAGCAGCAGGGCCAGCAGCACCCACGCCGGGATGTTGACCTGGTCGGGCGTCCACACGACCAGGATCACGGCCAGCAGCGCGGTCACCACGATCATCGCGATCCCGGGCCCGTAGCTGCCGGCGACGTCGTGCTCGAAGTCGTCGGCCGTCGCCGGCGCGCGCCATTCCATCTGGGCACGGACCACCCAGTCGCGGCCGTCTTCGCCGCGTACCAGCCGGTTCATTCAGTTGCCTCCCGGGGCGCCCGCAGGGTGAGCGCCTCAACGGTACCGTGCCCGGGCTCGCCCGCGCGAGGGAGGAATCGGACATCCGGCCCGCCGGAGCGGATCACTGCTGATCAAGAACCGGTCGGCGCCGTCGAACCCGGATCCGCAGGTTCGCCCGACCCGGTGACGGCCGACGCGCGGCTCGGGCACGGCTTCCCCGAAGTCGGCGTCACCGTCGTCGACGGCTCCGGGGGTGGCTTCTCCGCTGTCCCGGTCTCATCGTCCTTCGTCGTCGGCTCGCCGGACTCGTCGGACGGCGCCGTCGGACGGCCGGTCGGCGACAGCTCCGGGGTGTCGAGGTCCTCCGGCGCGGTCGCGTCGGACGACTCGGTGGTCATCGTCATGTCGGGCCTCGAACCGTCCAGCCGCGGCGACGTCGCCGGCTGGTCGGGCGCGACGAAGGTCGAGGAGCCGAGGTCTTCGCGCGGGACCGGCTGCTCGGCGCCACCGCTCACCTCACCGGCCGGGACGTCACCGACGACCGGCAGCGCGGGCACCTCGTTCGCGGCGCCGTGGCGAGCACCGCCACGCGAGGACCGGGCCGGGACCGCGACCCCGGTGCCACGGCCGTTCAGCACGCCGATGCCGATCGGCGACTCCGGCTGCTGCTGCGGCGGCGGCTGGTGCGTCTCCGACGGCGGCACCACCACCAGCTCGGGCGCACCGCCGGTCAACCCGACGTCCAGCACCGGCCCGGACCCGAACAGGACCGGCCCGGCCGCGACGCCGACGGCACCCACGGCAGCGGTCGACGCCAGCGCCAGCCCGATCTTGACCTTCGAACCGACCAGCACGCCCTTGACCGTCGCGCCGAGCCCGGCCAGCACCCCGCTGCCGCCCAGCGACGCGGCGGCCGGCACCAGCAGCACCAGCACACCGGCGTGCGCGCGCAGCGACGAGCAGACGTCGCGCAGCTCGTCCTGGGTGGCGCGGCACGACGGGCAGCCGTGCAGGTGCGCCTTGATCCGCTCGGCCTCGGCGCCGGTGACGCTGCCCGCGGTGAACCCGCCGAGCTTCTCGACCACCGCGCGGCACGAGTCCGGCCCGCGGTTCACCGAAAGGTGTGCCTGCAGGTACGCCGCACGCAGCCCCTGCCGCGCCCGGCGGGCCAGCGCCGCCGTCGCGTTCGCGCTCAACCCGAAGTGCGGCGCGACCATCGCGGGCTGCTCACCCTCGACCTCGGTCTGCCACAACACCGTCCGCCACCGCTCCGGCAGGCTGGTGAACGCCGTCGTGATCAGCGTGTGCTCGGCCGTCCGGGCGTGCGTGTCGGCACCCGCCCCGGCGCGGAAAGTCAGCTCGTCGTCCGACACCGGGACGTCCCGGCGGGCACCGTGCCACTCCCACGACACCCGGCGGGCAACGGTCAGCAGGTAGGCCCGGACGTAGTCCCGGGGGCCGGCGCCACGGCGAAGAGCCTGCAACACGCGGAAGAACGTCTCCGCGGTGATGTCCTCGGCCTCGGACCGGTCGGCCGCCAGGCTCTGCGCGAGCCGGCGGACCGCGGCGGCGTGCAGCTCGAACAGCTCCCCGAACGCGGCGTCCTCGCCGTTGCGGAGCCGTTGCAGCAGTGCCTGTTCGTCGGATTCCGAGGCCGCTGGTGGCGGCACCGTGCCCAGCTCGGTCATCCGGCCCGGCACCTCCTCCCCGAAGGTCTCCCCATTCGGTCGAATGGAGACACCATACGGAGGGAATCAGCCGTCGTCACCCCTTGTACGCCAGCTGTGACGCCGAAGCACCGGTCAGAGCGAGGGGGGACCCGGTCGCCGAGCCCCTCAGGGGTGGGTATAGAGTTCCCTTCATCAGCAAGACAACGCGGATGTAGCGCAGCTGGTAGCGCATCACCTTGCCAAGGTGAGGGTCGCGGGTTCGAATCCCGTCATCCGCTCGCGGATAAGAGGGCTGTATCGGCAGAAAGCGCCGATGCAGCCCTCTCGCCATTTCACCCGAGGGGCCGAGCCCCCGGACCCCCACGGTGCCTCTCTTGGGCTTGGGGACTGTGCCCCGGCTTCCCTGACTTGGCTTGTGGTTGCGCCTCGGCTTTTCTGCTGCGTAGGGCGCTTTCAGAGCTCGTACGTGTCGAGGATTGTGGGGGCCACGGGGGTCAGGTGGGGGTCTTCGCGCTCCGTTACCTGACCTCGGGCCATTCGGTACACGCGGAAGTTGTTGTCGTTCTCCGTGTCCTGGTCGTCCCACGTGTGGAGGAGACCGTAGGAACCCGGGGCAAGTTCGCCCGCACGGGTGAAGAGTTCGAGGAGTTCGGGGCCCAGGCGGCCGCCGTGCTTGTCGAAGCCGCCGAAGTGGAGCATCGGCATTCCCGCGCTCCAGCGGAGGTCGACCAGATCGAAGTCGCCCGCGTCGCGGATCGCGCGGTGAACGCGGTCGACCAGGCGCTCCAGGAGCGCCGCGTCGTCATCGCCGCTCGCGGTCGCCTGGATGGTCACCCAGCCGTGATATTCGAACACCCGGAGAACGGTAGCAAGAGATCAACCAGCCGCTCAGCGGGCCAGCTCGGACGGCTCTTCGGGGGTCCGGGTGGCGAAGCCCCCGGCCCGGGGCAAAGCCCCGGTTGTCTCAGACGGCTCTCCGGGGGTCCGGGTGGCGAAGCCCCCGGCCCGGGGCGAAGCCCCGGTTGTCTCCGACGGCTTCCCGTCACGGCGCAGGACGTTCGACAGCACCCCTTCGCCCAGCCGCTCGAACGCCGGCACCAGCTTCTCGCCGAACACGCACAGCGTCCGCTCCCACGGGTGCCCGAGCGTGCCGTAGGAGAAGTCCGAGGCCAGGAACAGGTGGTAGTCGGCGCGCGGGAACACCGGCACCGGCCACCGGGCGCTCCCGGACATCAGGTGCGGGCGGACGCGGTAGGACTGGTGCTGCCAGTGCAGCGCCCACATCCAGTCGTCCGGGCCGCAGACCTCGCGGAACGCGGCCAGCGCGATCGTCCCGACCTGGTGCTCCTCGACCGCGTACGGGCCGAGGCGGAACTCGGCGGAGGAACGGTCCAGGGTCCCGGGCGACAGGTCCCACGTCCGCGACGGCACCGGCTCCCGGAACCCCGGCCAGGCGTGGGCGTAGGTGCTCGGCCAGAACGCCAGCTTGTCGTACACCCAGTACCAGGCGGGCTCGTCGGCGACACGGGAGACGGCTTCCCAGGCAGCATTCACTGTTACGACCTCAAGTTGGCCAGGCACGGAAGAACACGCGAAAGCTTCGTGTTCGGCCTCCGGTTTGTCCAGTCCCCGTCCGCCCGCCGCGAACTGTGTCACTCGTCCGGGTGGGTTCGGCCAAATTGTCACCATGCGGGTTCTCTTCGTCCGCGCGCTGCTCGACGCCTTCGACGAGCCCGCCGCGCTCGCGGACTTCGGCACCGCCGGCGTCCGGGAGGAGCTGGTGCGGCCCCTCTTCGCCCAGGACTTCGACGACCTGGCCTACGTCGTCTGCGGCGAAGACCGCGCGACGCTGCCGAGACCCGGCGGGCCCAGGCGGCGCGCGCCACCGACGTCGTCGAACTGCCGGTGGCGCACCACCCCTTCGTCACTCAGCCGGACCTGATGGCCTGCGTGCTGCTCAGGCCGCGTCCCACAGGGTGAGGAACGCCGAGGCCTCGCTGCGGGCCCAGAGCCGCAACCGTTCGCGGTCGCGGGCGGAGAGCTGGTACTCCTTCGCCCGCCGGACGTCGATCACCAGCGCCTCCCCGCCGGGCAGGATGTCCGGCATCGCCTGCTCGAGCACGCACAGCGCGAGCTGCGCCGAGGACCTCGTCAGCGGTTCCTCCTTGAAGTAGAGCCAGGTCGCGTACCGGCGGCCGTCGCTCTTGCGCAGCCCGATCTGCGGGCTGACGCCGATTTCGAGGTCACCGATCCGGCACCGGCCGCGGCCGACCTCGACCAGCCGCGGCGACTTGCGGCCGAGGTAGCGCAGCCAGCCTTCGGCTATCGCCGCGTAGTGCGGTTTCGTCCGCTCGTCGGCGGCGTTGACGAGGGCGCGCAACGCGACCTCGTCCTGGTTCGCCGCCCGTCCGGACCGCACCGCGTTGGCCGCCCGCCGGTAGTAGTTGAACGCCGCCCGCGCCGGATCTTGGTACTGACGCCGCTGCCGCCGGACGAACGACGACCGCGACGGCCCGGAACTCGCGCTGTAGCCCACGAACGTGGACAGGGTGATGTAGGCCATGGCCCTGCCTTCCTCCATCACGCCGCCCGCGGTCGCGGGCGGCATCTCCCCTGGACAACGCCAATTTTAGAACATACGTACGACAGTTTCCGGGGCCTGACGGGTGACCTGGGCGGCCGGCGAACTGGGTCTCCCGCAAACGCCGGACTTGCGCTACGTTGCCGATCAACCTCAAACCGCAACCTTGCAGGTCGGCCGTGCGTGCCAGACTGATGCCCCGAACGGTGGATGGGGGTCCAGAGGATGAGCTGGCAGGAAGAGCTTCGCCGCCTTGACGCGGAGCTTGCCGAGGGTCGCATCGAGCCGGCTGACCACCGCAAACAGCGGGACGAGCTGCTCGCGCAGGCCTCCGGTTCGACGGTGCCGTCACCGGTGCCGTCGCCGCTGCGCCGTCCGGGTGAGCACTGGCGGAGCACCAACCCGGCGAACCACCCGGTGCCCGCCCAGCAGACCCAGCCGATCCAGCCGGTGCACCCCGGGCAGCCGATCCTGCCGCCGCAGCGCGTCGAATCGCCCCGGCCCGCGGTCCCGCCGCCGCCGTGGCAGCGGACCGGGCTGCCGCAGACGCTGGCCACGAGCCACGTGCCCGCCATCCCGGACCACATGACGACCGCGCCGAGCCCGGCCGACATCACGCCGACCCGCTACCTGCGCGTCGACGGCCCGCCGGAGCAGGGACCGGGCAGCCGGTTCCCGCCCATCACCCCGCCCGGCGGCGAATCGCGCCCGGCGCAGCCCCCGCACGAGCCGGAGGAGCCGTCCGGCAAGCACCGCTGGGCCACCGACGGCGAGGCGTCCGGGCGCGGTGGGAAGACCTGGCCGTTCCTCGTGCTCGGCGTGCTCGTGGTGGTCGGCATGGTCGCCGGCGCGACGATGTGGCTCGGGAACGACGACGACAAGCCCAGCGCGCTGTCGACGTTCACGCCGGTCGTGAGCCAGCCCCCGGCCGCCGCCGCGCAGCCGCAGCTGGAGGACCAGGTGCCGCCGCTGCCCGGCCTGCAGCACGCGGAGAGCTCCGCGATGTCGCTGGCCCGCGGCCTCGACCTGAAGCTCTACCCCCGCGAGGCCGCCCAGGTCTTCTCGCAGCACGGCGTCACGCAGCTGGTGTACCGCGCCTCTTCGGCCGGGGACACCGGGTTCCTCGGCTACGCGATCCCCGCCGAGAACGAGGAAGGCGCGAAGGCGATCATCGAATACCTGCGCGAGGCCGCGGCCGCCGGCGGGTTCGTCCCGGTCCCGGCCGACCCGGGCATGGTCACCGGCCGCAACGGCGACCTGCGGATGGACGGCACCTGGTACACCTCGGGCAAGGTCGCGATCGTGCTGTGGGCGTCCCAGCCCTTCGCCAAGGACAAGAACCAGCTGAAGACCAGCCTCGACAACGCCGTGGCGGTGTTCAAGAAGGCGCTGCCGCCGAGCTGATCAGCCGCGCCGGTCGAGCACCCCGGCCAGCGTGTCCCGGGCGACGTCCGCGCCGAAGAGGCGGTCGACCACGGTCTTGCCCTCCTCGGACAGCCGCTGCCACAGCTTGTCGTCTTCGAGCACGGTGACGATCTCGTCGGCGAGCTCCTGCGCCGAGCTGCCGACGAGGACGTCACGGCCGTGGGTCAGGTGCATGCCTTCGGCGGCCAGTGGGGTGGCGACGACCGGGACGCCGTAGCCGAGGCTCTCCCCCAGCTTCCCCTTCACGCCCGCGCCGAAGCGCAGCGGCGCGACGACCACGCGGGCTTCGCGGTAAGCGGTGTCGAGGTTCGGCACCCAGCCGCGGACGACGACGCCGTCGCGGGCGAGGTCGAACATCTCCTGCGGCGGGTTGCTGCCGACGATCTGGGCGACCGCGTCCGGACGGCGGCGCCGCACCAGCGGCATGATCTCCTCCGCCAGCCAGCGCGCCGCGTCCCGGTTGGGCAGGTGGTCGAAGCTGCCGACGAACAGCACGCCCGACCGTCCTTCCGGGACCGCCACCGAGCCGTCGGCGTAGTGCACATTGGACAGCACCTCGACGCGCGCCGACGGGACGAGCTCCCGCAGCAGCGCACGCTCCACATCGGACACGACGAAGGTGACGTCGGTGGCGCGGGTGAGCCCGAGCTCGGACTCCCGCAGCACTTCGGCGCGCCGCCGCAGCGTCAGCTCTTCGCGCGTGTTGCCGAGCTGCGCGGCCAGGTCGGCCTGGCGGTTGAGCCGGACGAAGTGCAGGTCGACCGTGTCGTAGGCGATGACGCAGTCGGGCGCGTGCTCGCGGACCTGCTCCAGCAGCTGCCAGGCGACGTGCGGCCGCGACAGCACGGCCAGGCTGAGATCGGCGCCGGCGTCGCGCAGGAACTCCAGCTGTTCGCCGAGCCCGGTCACCACCGTGACGCCCGCGCGGTACAGCGCGTCGGCGTACGGCTCCGGGAGCGCGTTGTTGAGCGGCATGAACACCACGCGCTGCCCGAGGCCGACGAGCAGTTCGAGGATGCGGAACATCCGCACCGAGCCGGAGTCCTTGTCCGGCATCGGCACCTGGTGGTCGGCGACGAGCACGGTGCCGCCACGGTGGCCGTCCTTCGTGCGCTGCCGCCCGGCCCACACCGCGCGCGGGCTCGCCTCGGGGAAGTGGTCGCGCAGCTGGACGCTCCACTTGTCGACGAAGATGCCGCGGTTGAGCTCCTGGTGGCGCTTCACGCCGGAGGAGACGTCCGTGCCGTTGGTGATGCCTTCGTGGTGCACGACGACCGACGCGGGCTGGACCATCGTCCGGTACCCGGCCGCCCGCACGGCGAACGCGAGGTCGGTGTCCTCGTAGTACGCGGGCGCGAACCGCTTGTCGAAGCCGCCGACGCGCTCGAACAGTTCCCGCCGGACGAGCAGCGCCGCGCCCGAGCAGTAGTCGACGTCGCGCAGCGCCTGGTACCAGGGGGCGTCCGGGTTCTGCAGCCTGCCGTAGTTCCAGCCGGTGCCGTCGGCCCAGATGATCCCGCCGCACTCCTGCAGACGGCCGTCCGGGTAGACCAGCTTCGAGCCGACGAGCCCGACGTCGGGCCGCGTCTCGACGACGGCGACCAGCTCGTCCAGCCAGCCCGCGCGGACTTCGGTGTCGTTGTTGAGGAACATGACGAAGTCGCCGCGCGCGTGCTCGGCGCCGAGGTTGCAGGCGCCGACGAAGCCGAGGTTCTTGGGCGCGCGGACCAGCCGGACCCCGGCACAGCCGGCCACGCGGTCGGCGGAGTCGTCCGGCGAGGCGTCGTCGACGACGACGACCTCGAACGGCGTCGACGGCAGGTACCGCTGGATCGAGTCGAGGCAGCCGCGGGTGAACCGCCAGTTGCCGTAGACCGGGATGACGACGCTGACGATCGGCTGGTCGCTGGTGGTCACCGCGACCGGGCCGGGCACCGCGACCGGGGCGCCGGGCAGCACCCCGGCGGGCCGGCCGAGCGCCGTCTCGTAGAAGTCGCGGCGGCGGGTGCCGCGCGGCGCGTACCGCTCGATCGTGCCGCGGTACTTCCCGATCGCCCGCTGGACGAGCGCGGACGTCTCCGCACGCAGCTTCTCGTTCTCGGCGGCGAGCCTGCCGATGGTTTCGCTGAGGCTGGTGTTGTTGCCGGCCAGCCACTCCAGCCGTTCGCGGTCGTAGCCCGCCTTGCGCTGGAGCCGGTTCAGCTCGTCGGCCGCGCGCTGCCGGTCTTCGCGGGCGCGTTCGGCCTGCCGGAGCGCGTCGTCCCGCTCGGTCGCGGCCCGCTGTTCGGCGGCGGCGACCTGGGCGAGTTCGCCGGTGAGCCGGGTGACCGCCGTCTTCGCCTGGTCCCGCTCGGCTTCGGCACGGCCCAGGCCGTCGCGCAGGCGGCCGGCCTCGGCGGCGGCGCGGGCGACGAGGGTCAGCTTCGGATCGATCATCGCCGACGTCGAGGGCACGTCGATCGGCTCGGCCGACGCCACCGAGACGAAGTACGTGTGCGGTGCGCCGGGCTCGACGGCCCAGCCGTCGGTGTCGTCGGCTCGGAGCGCGAAGACCTCCGCGCCGGTACCCGCGCCGTTGTCGTGGATCAGCGAGCCGACGGCGACGTTCTGGCGCAGGACGACGACGTGCTCGAAGCTGCCGGACAGCAGCGAGCGGAACGCGGACTCGGTCAGCTCGTGCACGTGGTACGGGTTCTCGTTGCCGTGGTCGTGCGTGTAGACCTCGATGTCCGGCGTGCTGCAGAGGAACACCCCGCCCGGCGCCAGCCGGTTGCGGACCAGCTCCATGAGCCGGTCCTGCTCGTCGACGTGCTCGATGGCCTCGAAGCAGGTGATGACGTCGAAGACCTCGCCGTCGAGCGCCGCCGGGTCGGTGATCGAGCCGACCTCGAAGCGGACGTGCGGGTAGCGGGCGCGGGCGTGCTCGACGGTCCGCGGGTCGATCTCGAGCCCGACGACCTCGGCGGCCGGCCCGGCGACCAGCGCGGCACCGTAGCCCTCGCCGCTGGCCAGGTCGAGGACGCGCTTGCCCGCGGTGAACCGGCTCGCGAACGCGTAGCGGTGGTAGTGCTCGTAGATCACCTGGAGGTCGTCGGTCCACGGCACGCACCGCTCGCCGGTCCACTCGATCAGCCGATCACCGCTCGTCCCCTTGCCCATGGCGGGCAGATTAGCGGAGGCCCAGTCCGACCAGGACGTACGCCAGGGTGCGGCGATCTCCGCCCAGCCCGGCGGTGATCGACCAGTCCGCGTCCAGCGAGAGCCGAACCTGCCGGTGCGCGTCGAGCCGGACGGGCAGCAGCTGCTCGGTCAGCCCGGCGCCGACGTCGGCCTTCGCGACCGGGACGCCGTCGACCGACACCGTGACGCTGCCGTACTCGGTGGCGTCGTCCGGCAGGTAGGTCTTGAGTTCGAGCGCCTCGACCGGGGCGGTGGTGAGCAGCGGGAACTCGACCGACGGCGCCGCCCAGTCGTCGTGCGCGACGCCGTTCATCCGGCCCGTGACCAGGCCCGCGCCGCGCACCAGCCGTTCGCCGTTGGTGCCACCGGGCCGGAACGAGACGCGGCCGGCCGGGTCGACGACCTCGGTGTCCCGCACCGACCGCTCCGGCGTGCGGTTGCCGTGGACGCGCAGCTGTTGCGGCGTGGGGTGGAAGAGCGCGGTCAGCCGCGTCCCGGTGACGAGCCCGAGGTCGAGCAGGCTGTCGTCGAGCACGCCGATCTCGTCGATCAGGGCGACGTGCGCGGGGTTGTCCATGTCGAAGTTGTGGCCGTAGATGCGGTCGACGAACGGGTCGATCACGTTGCCGTAGGGCAGGAACAGGCTCGGGTGGAGGAAGCCGAGGAGCACCGGCAGGACGTCCTGCGCCCGGATGCCCTCGAAGCCGTCGGCAGCGCAGTCGACGTCGACGAACTGCTCGTCGAGCTGCCCGGTCAGCGCGTTGCGGCGCAGCTCCGGCGGCAGCGTCGCCCAGATCCGGTCGACGACCTCGTGCGCCTCGGGCCACCGGCGGTGCCCGTTGCGGCCGATCATGTCGTGCACGACCAGGACGCCGTCCGCGGTGAGGCTGTCCTTGATCTGCGCGTAGAGGTGTTCGAGGTCCAGCACGTGGTGCAGCGCCTGGAAGCCCACGACGACGTCGTGTTCGGCGTCGGCTCGCCAGGTGTTGAAGTCGGCGGTGATCAGCTCGACGCGGTCGGCCACGCCCTGTTCGCGGGCCGACGCCTCGGCGCGGACCTGCATCTCCGGGTTCAGTTCGAGCAGCCGCAGCCGCACGTTGTCCAGTCCTTCGGCGGCCAGGCCGCGCAGCCAGCCGAGCTCCTGGTCGCCGTTGCCGCTGCCCAGCGACAGCACGACGGCGTCGCGGGGGAGGTTCCGCGCGCGCTCGGCGATCTGGCCGACGATCAGCTCGTCGAGGCCCGGGACACCGAGCGCTTCGAGCTTCGGGCGCACGTGCCGGTTGGACCACCGGTGCGCCGACGGCGGCAGGTTGCCGTGGATCTCCTCCTGGCCGGCGAAGGTTTCCCGCTCCCTGGCCAGCCGCTGGTCGTAGCCAGGCCCTCGGCCACCGCTCATCGCCCCGCCCCTCGCGTTCACCGTTCCGGGACCGTCGGTCACCGGCCCGGCGCTAGGATACGGCTGTGTCGTTCCGTCCTCCGTCGCAGTTGCCCACCGAACCGGGCCTGCCGAGGACCCCGGAGTCGTTCCTGCCCAAGGAGCACAACCTCTACCGGCCCCGGCACAGCAAGCGCCAGCGCACGGCACTGGCCTGCGCGGCCGTCTTCTTCGTCACGCCGCTGCTGCTTTCGGTGGTCGGCGTGCGCGCGACCGCCTTCGAGAACCGGCCGCTGCGCGAGCTCCCCAGCCTCGGCGACGGCTGGGGCTTCTTCACCGGCATGTCCGGCTGGGCGACCGACCACCTGCCGCTGCGGCAGGCCGGGGTCCAGGCCGCCGACGCCGTCAGCACCGGCGTCTTCGGCGACCCGCCCGGGTCCGGGCAGGGCACGAGCCACGACGGCGGCACGGTCGGCGTCGACCAGGGCAAACCCGCCAACGGCGACGTCCCGGGATACGTCTACCCCACCGTGCTGCCGGGCAAGGACGGCTGGCTGTACCTCGGCGAAGACGTCAACGCCCGGTGCCGCCCGGTGATGGACACCGACCACGTCGTCGCCGCCCTGCGGAAGCTGCGCGCCGCCGTCGAGCGCTCCGGGCGGAAGTTCGAGCTGGTCATCCCGCCGGACAAGTACAGCGAAGAACCGGCCTACCTGCCCGACAACTACGTCGGCAAGCCGTGCGCGCAGGAGCGGACGGCCGAGTTCTGGAACCGCGTGCCGCGCGAAACGGGCGCGATCGACCTGCGGCCCGCGCTCGACGACGCCGAAAAGCGGGTCGGGCACCCGCTGTACGACCGCAACGACACGCACTGGTCGTTCGACGGCGGCCTGGTCATGACGTACGCGCTGGGTGCGGCGATCGCGCCCGGCAGCACCGTCGGCTGGCAGGCGGCGCCCAACGGCGTCCGGCCGTGGCCCGCGGACCTGGCCCGGGTGCTGGGCCGCAACGAACAGCGGCAGCTGACGACGTACAGCCTCTCCACCGACGGCGGTGCCGACCGCACCCGCTACATCGCCAGCGACTTCAAGAGCCCGCTGCAGCTGAGCCAGCCCGACGGCGCCAAGCCCGCCGGCTCGATCGCCCCGAACATGGCGGTCGTGGCGGACTCGTTCACCCAGTTCGCCAGCCCGTTCCTGGCCGCGACCTGCCAGGACGTCACCATCGTGCACGCCGAGACGGTCGCGCAGAGCACCGCGCAGGAGATGACGAGCCTGTTCGCCGACCGCGACATCGTGACCTTCGAGCTGGTCGAGCGCAGCGTCATCGGCGGGTCGTCGGCGCTGCTGCGCGACCAGACCATCGACCTGCTGGGCCAGGTGCTGGCCCAGCACCCCCGCTGACCCGCGCCGAGGCCTCCGCCACACGAAGGTAACGACGGGGTGGTGGGCGACGAACACGTGAGCACACCCGTGCACAATGACTCCGTGCGGCCACGCTCCGCGTGAGCAGCACCGACACGGTCCGCATTCGCAGGCGATATACCCAAGGGGGTACCGGGGTGACCTGGCAGGAAGAGCTGCGCAGGCTTGACGAGGAGCTCGCGGCGGGAAACCTGACGGCCGACGAATACCGGGCGCGACGTGATCGGGTGCTGTCCATGGCCGTCTCGACCGGCGACCAGTCGCAGGCCCAGGCCCAGCCGGCTCCGCAGCAGGCGCCGGGCACCGCCGCCGACACGCAGATCATCGCGCCGGTGTCCCCGCCGAACCAGCCGGACCAGCAGGCGAACTCGGCCGAGGCGACCCAGGTCGTCTCCGCGGCCGACGCCGGGGGCGGCGAGCGGACCCAGGTCGTCCCGCAGTGGCAGCAACAGCAGCAGCAGCACCCGAACTCGCCGTCGGGCGGGTTCCCCCAGCCGATGCAGCAGCCGCCGTACGCCCAGCACTCCCCGGCCGGCGGGTTCGCCCAGCCGATGCAACAGCAGCAGAACCCCTGGGGTGCGCCGCAGCAGGACGCCAGCCCGCCGTGGGGCGGCTCGGAGTTCCCGCCGCTGGCCCCGCCGTCGAACAACGCGGACTGGATCAGCCAGGGTCCGGAGAGCTTCCAGACGCAGCCTTCGTCGGGCAAGGGCAAGAAGATCGCCTTCGCCGTGGTCGCGGTGCTCGTGGTGGCCGGTCTCGGCTTCGGTGTCTGGGCCCTGTTCATCAAGGACGGCGGCGGGTCGACACCGCCGGTGGCCCAGAGCTCGAGCCCGCAGCCGCCGCCCGCGCCGACAGTCAAGCCGCTCCCCGAGCCGCCCGCGGCCAAGCCGGAGCCGAGCGACAACTCCTCGGCGCTGGTCACCCCGGCCGGCACCACCCGCGCCGGCGGCGGCGAGTTCGACATGGACAAGCTGGAGTCGGCCAAGTACCTGCCGACCACGGTCATCGAAAAGGCCAAGGCCGGCGGCATGACCGAGGGCCTGCTCAAGACGACCAAGGACGGCGACGTCACGTTGGGCCTGTTCGCGCTGGAGATGCCGAACGCGCAGGCCGCCACCGCGGTGGCGGCCGAGTACGGGAACGCCGAGCAGGAGGGCGGCCTGACCGTCAACCGGAACCTCTCCCTGCACGGGGTGCCGGTGTACTCGGCGGCGGACAGCAGCCAGCAGGTCTACCGCGCGGTTTACGTGCTCTACAACCGGGTCGTCATCATCGACTCGTTCGGCCCGTCCAAGGACGCGACGCTCAGCTCGTTCAAGACGCTGCTGACCGCCCAGGTCCAGAAGGCGCCGCCGACGGAGCGCACCAACAACTGACCCTGACCCGAACGTGTGACTTTCGCCGTGTCGGTGAACGTCGTCCCCCTCCCGGACGCCCTCTGAGCAGAGCATCGGCCGGGAGAGGAGGCGCCGTGATCTGGATCTGCCTGGTCGGTGTCCTCGCCGTGGTGTTCCTGGTGCGCGCGGTCCGCGTGGTGCGCCGGGTCAGGCGGGACGACGCGGTGTGACCAGCCCGGACTCGTAGGCCAGCACCACGAGCTGGGCGCGGTCGCGCGCGCCGATCTTCGTCATGATGCGGCTGACGTGGGTGCGTGCCGTCGCCGTCGAGATCACCAGGTGGGCGGCGATTTCGTCGTTCGAGAGACCGCCCGCCACGAGGCCGAGCACCTCGCGCTCGCGGTCGGTGATCTCGCGGACGGCACCGGTGTCGATGCGCCGGTGCTCCGGCCGCCCGACGAACTCCTGGATCAGCCGCCGGGTGACCGTCGGTGCCAGCAGCGCCTCCCCGTTCGCGACGACCCGCAGCGCCCGCAGCAGCTCGACCGGCTCGGTGTCCTTCAGCAGGAACCCGCTGGCGCCCGCACGCAGGGCTTCGTAGACGTACTCGTCGACGTCGAACGTGGTCAGGACCAGCACCTTCGTGCCGGCGAGGTCGGGGTCCGCGGTGATCCGCCGGGTCGCTTCGAGTCCGTCGACGCCGGGCATGCGGACGTCCATCACGACGATGTCGGGCCGGTGCTCGATCGCTCCGGCGACCGCTTGCTCACCGTCGCCCGCCTCACCGACGACTTCGAAGCCGTCTTCGGTCTCCAGCAGCACGCGGAACCCGGCGCGGACCAGGATCTGGTCGTCGGCCAGCAGGACGCGGATCATGCTTCCCCCTCGATCGGTAGCTCGACGCACACTTCGAAACCGCCGTCGACCGGCCCGGTGCTGCACCGGCCGCCCAGCGCCGCGGCGCGTTCGCCCATGCCGCGCAGACCGTGGCCCGCGTTCGGCTGAGCGGTACCGCGGCCGTCGTCGCGGACCCGCAGCGTGAAGGTCCCCGGTCGCCGCTCGAACCGGACGTCGACGCGGCTGGGCCGGTCGGCGTGCCGGACGACGTTGGTCAGCGACTCCTGCAGGATCCGGTAGGCGGCGGCGTCGACCGGGGCCGGGAGGTCGCCGGGTGCGCCGTGGACGTCGACCGTGAGCCCGGCGTCGCGGGCGTGGTCCAGCAGCTCGCCGGCCTGGGCGAGGCTCGGCGCGGGTGCCTTGTCCTCCCCGGAGCGCAGCACGGCCAGGGTCGCGCGCAGGTCGTTGAGCGCGGACGCGCTGGCCGTCTTGATGTTGAGCAGCGCTTCCTTCGCCTGCTCCGGGCGCCGGTCGGCGACGTGCGCGGCGACGCCCGCCTGGACGTTGATCATCGCGAGGCTGTGCGCGACGACGTCGTGGACCTCGCGGGCGATGCGCAGGCGCTCCTGCTCCGCGAGCCGGTGCCGGTGTTCGTCGGCCTGCTCGCGGCGGGCGGCGAGGGCGTCGAGCTGGTAGCGGACGGCGGTCCCGACCCCGATCACCGCGACCAGCCACACGACGAGGAACCCGGCGCCGACCTCCAGGGCGAACGACCTGGTCAGGACGATGTGCACGACGTAGGCGGCGGCGAGCGCGGCCGCGCCGGTGCTGCCCGCGGTGACCGGCCCGCGCTGCCGGGTCAGCACGAACAACGCGATGGTCGGCACCAGGACGACCGGCCCGCCGGGCAGGCCGGAGGCGTAGTAGCCGAACGCGGAAGCGGCCGTGACCAGGAAGAGCGTCAGCGGGAAGCGGTGGACGAGCAGCAGGGTCAGCCCGGTGGCGGCGAGCCACGCGGCCGCGAGCGGGGTCATCGGTACGCCGGACTGCCAGCGCGACGCACCGCTGGTCGCCCCGAGCACGAATGCGGTGACGACGACGGTGCGCACCACGCGCCCCACCCACGGCGGCCATCTCATGCCGCGAAAACTACCGGTCGCGGCCGGTCGGCGCGTCCGTCCCGGAGCGCACGGCCGGCGTACGTCGTCAGTCGAAGACGAGGGGCAGCTTGGCCGCCGTTTCCTCGTCGGCCGGGGTGTAGGTCGACATGGTGATCTCCGACCGGCGGCCGTAGTAGAGGTAGGTGAAGTTGAACTGCAGCAGCCCGACGTCCGGGTGCAGGTACCGCTTGGTGCGGATCGGCTCCGAGTTGACGTCGTGGTGCGGCCACAGCTCGGCGAACAGCGGCGACTCCGCCTTGAGGCGCTTGACCAGCTGTTTCCACGCCGGCTCGGCGACGTGGTCGGCCATCGCCGCGCGGAAGGAGGCGATCACGCGCGGGATGTTCGCGTCCCAGTCGAGCATGCGCTTGCGCCACTCCGGGTTGAGCAGGCACTGGACCAGGGTGTTGCGGTCGCCGAACGGGATGGCGTCGACGTCACCCATCAGCCAGGTGTAGCCGCGGTTGTACCCGAGCAGGTCGCAGCGGGCGTTGCGGATGGCGACCGGGTACGGCTCCAGCTTCTTCAGCATGAGCTCCATGGCCGGCGTGATGACCTGGCAGTCCTTCTCGCGCTCCGGTTCCGGCGCCCCGGCCAGGCGGAAGAGGTGGACGTGCTCGTGCGGGTCGAGCCGCAGGGTGCGGGCGATCGCCTGGAGGACCTGCTCGGACGCGTTGATGTCCCGGCCCTGCTCGAGCCAGGTGTACCAGGTGACCCCGACGCCGGCGAGCTGCGCGACCTCTTCGCGGCGCAGCCCGGGCGTCCGGCGGCGGCCCACGATCGGCAGGCCGACCTGCTCGGGCGTGATGCGTTCGCGCCTGCTGCGGAGGAACCTCGCCAGCTCCTGGCGGCGCAGTCCGGATTCGACAGCGGTGGTCATGGTGCCAGGATGACACGCTCTTGAACCTGGTACCAGGTAGTGGTCAATACCTGGATAACCAGCAACTGGTACCAGTTTAAAATCAGGTTGATCGTAGTACCCATGACCACGACCGAACTCGCGCCGGAAGCGGCCAGTGCCCAATTTCGGCCGGGACTGACCCCCGCCGGCCTGATCACGGTGCTGCTGGGGGCGGCACTGCCGATCATCGACTTCTTCATCGTCAACGTCGCACTGCCGACGATCGACGCCGACCTGCACGCGTCCACCGCCACCCTGGAACTGGTGGTCGCCGCCTACGGCATCGCCTACGCGGTGCTGCTGGTGGTCGGCGGCCGCCTCGGCGACTCGTTCGGCAGGCGGCGGCTGTTCTTCGCAGGCCTCTGGCTGTTCACGCTGACGTCCCTGGCCTGCGGAATCGCCCCGACGGCCGCCACGCTGGTGGTGGCCCGCGCCGCGCAGGGGGCGGCGTCGGCCATGCTGCTGCCACAGGTGCTCTCGATCATCCAGGCCACGACTTCGGGCGAACAGCGGTCGCGCGCGCTCGGGCTGTTCGGCGCGACGGGCGGCATCTCGACGGTCGTCGGCCAGCTGCTCGGCGGCGCGCTGGTGGCGGCCGACCTGTGGGGCACCGGCTGGCGGCCGATCTTCCTGCTGAACGTCCCGATCGGCCTGGTCGTGCTGGTCATGGCCCGCAAGCTGCCGGAGAGCCGCGCGCACAACCCGCTGGGCGTCGACCGGCTGGGCACGGTGCTGCTGGCGGTGACGCTGTTGTCGCTTCTCGTGCCGCTGATGGAGGGCCGGGCACTGGGCTGGCCGGCGTGGACGGTGGGTCTGCTGATCCTGGCACCGATTTCGGCGGCGGCGTTCGTGCACGTCGAACGGCGCCTGGAGCGCCTCGGGGGAACGCCACTCCTGCCGCCGTCCGTGATGCGGCTGCCGAGCGTGCGCCGCGGGCTGATGGTGGCGGTGCCGTTCTTCGGCGCGTTCGGTTCGTTCATGTTCGTGTTCGCGGTGACGCTGCAGCAGGACCTGCACTTCGGCCCGCTGGGCGCGGGCGCCGCGCTGACCCCGCTGGCGGTCGCGTACTTCACCGTCTCGATGCTGAGCAGCCGTCTGGTGGCGCGCTACGGCCAGAAGGTCGTCCCGGTGGGCGGCGCGATCACGGCGATGGGCATGGTGGCGCTCCTGTGCACGACCCTGGCGACCTGGCCGCACGTGACGATCGCCGACCTGGCGCCGTCGATGGTGGCGATCGGCGTCGGGAACGCGCTGACCATGACGACGCTGTTCCGGATCGTGCTGTCCCACGTGCCGACCGACCTGGCCGGCGTCGGGTCCGGCGTGATGACGACGAACCAGCAGACGTCGCTGGCGCTGGGCGTGGCAACGTTGGGGAGTTTGTACGCGGCGCTTTCGGGGTCGCTGGGGAGCCGGGACGCGTTCGCGCTGGTGATCGGCCTGGTGGCGGTACTGGCGGCGATCGTCGCCGTCACCGGCCGGCGGCTGCCGGACCCGCGGGTGTGACGGCGGAGAGGAAGGCGGACCACGCGGCCGGCGGCACCTCGAGTGCCCCGGCCGTGGGGGCCTTCGAGTCGCGGGTGGCCACTGCTTCGCCGACGAAGGCAACCTCGACGCAGTCGTCGCCACTGCCGCTGTTCCCGCTGTAGCTGCTCTTACGCCAGTCCACGTTCGCCTCTCGGTCGGTCTTGCGTCTCGGCGAGGATCTTAGCGATGAATCTGCGCGAGTCTTCTTGGTCCAGTGCCAGACCGGCCAGATGGTCGAACATCAGGCGAGCAGCGCGCACCTCCGCGTCCTTCTCCACCTGCAGCGAACCGAAGCCGTAAGAAACGTAGGCCAGATCCGGTTCGGCCCTGTCGGGGAAACTCGCGATGATGAAGTTGCCGTACAAGCCCTCGTGCGACCCCGCCGCCTGCGGCAGCACCTGCAGCTGGACGTTCGGCAGCTCCCCGGCCTCGAGCAGGTGGCGCAGCTGAGCGGCATCGCACGGCGCCCGCCGGATCACCGATTCGTCGACCACCGCGTGCAGTTGTAGCTGCGGGGCCTCGACCAGCCGGAGCTGGCGACGCAGCCGGACCTGCACCTCGACCTCCAGCTTGCGTCCCTCGAACGGATCCCGCGCTCCGGCGAAGGTCGCGCGCATGTACGGCTCGGTCTGGAGCAGACCTGGAATGAACCCGAGCTGGTAGTTGCGGATCCGCGACGCTTCGGCCTCCACGCTCACGAATCCGCGATCGCTCAGCCCGAACACGTGCCACCAGCCCTTTTCCTTGGCGTAGTCGAACATCCGCACGTATTCGTCGTAGTCCGCGCTGATGATCCCGTAGCGGTCGAGCAAGGCGAGGAAGTCGTTGTAGCCCGGGATGTACCCCTGCTCGATGCGGCTCATCTTCGACGTCGAGAACCGCAGCGGGCGGCCCGCGTCCTCTTGGCTGAGCCCGGCCGCTTCGCGTAACTTGCGCAAGGTGCGGCCGAGCTGGCGTCGCCGGTAGTTGGGTTTCGCGGGCCGGTCCATGTGCACCCCCTCGCTGTCGGTCAACCACGGATCGTAAGACGGGCAATCCGAATTGGGATTCCCGCTTTCGCGCTGTGTCACCCTGATTTCGCGCCGTCACCCTGCTGTCATGGACAGCGACGGCGATCCCCACCAGCGGCACCCGGACCCGGGCGCTCCCTGCGGCACCGAGTGCGCGATCTTCCGGAAGCGGGCCCGGTGCGGGGCGTTCGGGGTGGACGCCCACCGGCTCTGCCCCTGGCGGCGCGAGGAAGGGGCCGGCGTCCGGGTGCACTGGCCGCCGAAAAAACCCGGACTTCACCCGTCGGAAAATCCGCGCGCCGGACGACTATGAAGGTGTGACGGAACCTCGGGTACGACCGGACCCGGCCTTCGCGCTGCTCGGGCTGTACGAGACCGCGCTGCCGGAGGTCTACGGGTACCTGCTGTCCCGGTGCGGCGACCGCACGCTCGCCGAGGAACTCACGTCCGAGACGTTCCTCGGGGCGGTCGCCGCGTGTCGCAAGGAGTACGCACCTCCAGTGAGCACCGGGTGGCTGATCGGCGTCGCCCGGCACAAGCTCGCCGACCACTGGCGGCGCAAAGAACGTGAGGAACGCGGACTGCGACTCGTCGCCGACAGTGCACCGGACGTCGACGATCCGTGGGACGAGCGGCTCGACGCCCTGCGCGCGAGACAGGTGCTCGAGTCGCTCGGGCCGCACCACCGCGCGGCCCTGACCCTGCGCTACGTCGACGGCCTCGGCGTCCCCGAGGTCGCCGGCCACCTGGGACGCAGCGTGCACGCCACCGAGGCGTTGCTCGTCCGGGCCCGTGCCGCGTTCCGGCGCGCTTACGAGGAGAAGGAGGGTCGCGATGCCTGAGCCTTTCGACGCGCTTCGCCGTCCCTCCGAGCGGGTCGCCCCCGACCCGGACTTCGCCGCCGAACTGCGCGACAACCTGCGTCGCGCGATCTTGAACGGAGCCGACATGACGACTACTTCAGAAGCGCCGGCCACTGCCGCCGAGCTGCGCTCGCTGACGCCCTACCTCGCGGTGTCCGACGCCCGCGCGGCACTCGACTTCTACGTCGAGGTCTTCGGCGCGGTCCGCCGCGGCGACCCGATCCTGATGGACGACGGCCGCGTCGGGCACGCCGAGCTGGCCATCGGCGACGCCGTGCTGATGCTGGCCGAGGAGTACCCGGAGATCGGGCACGTGGCACCGCGCGAGGGGGGCGCGTCGGTGCGGGTGGAGGTGGCAGACCCGGACGTCAGCGTGGCCCGGGCCCTGGAGCTGGGCGCGACGCTGATCCGCGCGGTGAGCGACTCGCCGTACGGCCGCGGCGGCTCGTTCCGCGACCCGTTCGGCCAGCGCTGGCTGGTCTCGCAGGCGGCGACCCCGGCCGCGGGCCCTCGTCCGGCCCGCCACGGCGAGGCCATGTACTTCACCTTCCAGGTCCCGGAGGCCGAGCCGGCGAAGTCGTTCTACGGCACGGTGCTGGGCTGGCAGTTCACGCCGGGCTCGACGTCCGACGCATGGGGCTTCGCCGGGCCGGGTCTCGAGGGCGGGCTGTGGGCCGGGGACCGCCAGGTGGGCTGGAAGCTGATGTACGCGGTCGACGACCTGGAGGCGGCGTTGGCCCGGGTCCGGGAGCAGGGCGGGCAGGCCGGGGAAGCCGAGAACCACCCGTATGGGACGACCGCGGACTGCACCGACAACCAGGGCATCGAGTTCTGGCTGTGGGAGAAGCCTTAACGACCGGCCGCGTAGCCCTGCATTCCGCGCGCGTTGGCCGCCGCTCGCAGGAGGCCGTCGGTGCGGGAGACCGCCGACAAGCGGCCGAGTGCCCAGTCGCCCGCGTCCACGATCTGGTGGCCGCGGGCGCGGAGGGCGTCCACAGTGGATCGGCCAAGGCGGGACTCGACCACCAGCTCGCGTGGGTTCCACGAACGCGGGTAGAACGAGCTCGGGAACGCCGTCGTGTGCCAGGCCGGCGAGTCGATCGCCTCCTGGAGGTTGAACCCGCCGTAGACGTGCGCGAGCCAGAAGCACAGCTGCCACTGGTCCTGCTGGTCGCCGCCCGGGGTGCCGAAGGCCAGCGTGGGGACGCCGTCACGCAGGGCCAGTGACGGCGACAGCGTGATCCGGGGACGCTTGCGCGGCGCCAAGGAGTTCGGCAGGCCCTGCTCCAGCCAGAACATCTGGCCACGCGAGTCGAGGCAGAAACCGAGGGACGGGATCGTCGGGCTCGACTGCAGCCAGCCGCCGGACGGCGTCAGCGAGACCAGGTTGCCCGCCGCGTCGACGACGTCGAGGTGGACCGTGTCGCCGCGGGTCTGGCCCTGGGGGCCGACCGTCGGCTCGCCCGTCGCGCCGTCGCCCGCCTCGATGCCCTGCAGCGAGTCCAGGATCGCCGGGAGGCGCGCCGGGCCGCGGGCGTCGCCGGGGCGGAGCAGCTCAGACGCCGTTTCGGTGATCAGTGCACGCCGGGTATCGGTGTACGAGGGCGAAAGCAGCACGTCCAAGGGCACATCGGTGTCGCCGTACCAAGCCTCGCGATCCGCGAAGGCCAGCTTCGCCGCTTCGGTCGCCAGGTGCACCGTGCGCTCCGACGGGATTCCGTCTACATAGGACAGCTCGTCGCGGAAGCCGTGCAGGAGCAGTGCCTGCTGCAGCAGCGCCGGGCCCTGCGTCCAGCCGCCCATCTTGACCAGGCGCCAGTCGTCGACGTCGACGTACGCCGGATCCTCGTAGGTCGCCGACCACGATGCCAGGTCGTCGCCGGTCAGCAGCCCCGCGTGGTCACGGCCGGAGTCGTCGCGGAACGCAGTGCGGCTGAACTCCTCGATCGCTTCGGCGACGAAACCCTGTGACCAGGCACGACGTCCCGCGTCGAGCTGCGCCTCGCGGCCTGGGACGGCCTCCGCCTCCCGCAGCAGCCGCTCCCAGGTGTCCGCCAGAACAGGGTTCCGGTGCAGGCCCGAAGCGGGCTTGCCGTCCGGCATCCACAGGGCCGCCGACGTCGGCCAGTGCTCGGCGAACAGCTGCGAGACGGCGCTGATCGTGTCGCCGACGCGCGACACCAGCGGGACACCGTTGCGCGCGTAGCCGATCGCGTAAGACAGCACCGAGCGAAGCGGCTTCGTGCCGTAGTCGCGAAGGAGCAGGAGCCACGCATCCCAGGCGCCCGGGACGGTCGCCGGGAGCAGGCCGCTGCCCGGAACCAGATCGAGCCCCAGCGAAGCGAAGTGCGACGCGGTGGCCCCCGCGGGCGACGGGCCCTGTCCGGCCAGCGCCCGCGGGGTCGGGTCGTCCGCCGTCACGAAGAGGCCGGGCACCTGGCCCGCCGGGCCGCACAGGTGCGGCTCGGCGACCTGCAGGACGAAGCCGGCGGCGACCGCCGCGTCGAACGCGTTGCCGCCGTCTTCCAGCACTGCCATCCCGGTGGCCGAAGCCAGCCAGTGCGTCGATGCCACCATCCCGAAGGTGCCGGTCAGCTCCGGCCTCGTCGTGAACATACCCCGATAGTACGCATTGCTAAGGAACTTCTACCAGGACGACGGGCGCTTCCGCTCCGGCTCGTACGGCTGCGTGATGATTTCCATCCCGTTGCCGCCGGGATCGAGGAAATAGACGCCACGGCCGCCGTGGTTGTGGTTGATTTCGCCGATCTGCTTCCCCATCGGGTCGGCGTGGTAGGTCACGCCCGTTTCGACGAGCCGCGCGAAGACGGCGTCGAAGTCGCCCTCCGGGATCAGGAAGCAGTAGTGCTGCAGGCGCAGGTCCTCTTCGGGGATGGTCGCGAAGTCCAGCCGGACGTCGTTGCCCATCTCGACGGGAATGAAGGGACCCCATTCTTCGCCGACTTCGAGACCGAGCAGGTTCGCCAGGAATTCGGCGGATTCCCGGTTGTTCCGGGACGGGACGATCAGATGGTTCAATTCAACGGAAACGGATACCGACACGGTTGAAATGCCTCCAGGGCACTCCCGCCACCTCCATGTCTCACCCAGCCGGTGACCGACACGCGATGCCGTACCGATCACCCTAGCGGGCCACGCACGATCAGGCAGTGCTTTTCAAGAGACCGTGATTCGCGCCGCCGCCCGCGGCCGTCCGACACCCTGCCAGGACAGCCCGGCGTCGACGATCACCCGCGGGTCGAGCAGGTTGCGGGTGTCGACGACGTCGATGCCCTCCATGAGCTCGGCCATCGCCGCCCAGTCCAGGTGCTTGAACTCGGCCCACTCGGTCAGCACGACGACGGCGTCCGCGTCCTTCGCCACCTGGTAGGCGTCATCGACGACGGTCATCCCGGCGATCTCGCCGTCGACGGCCGGGTCGTAGGCGATCAGGTCGGCGCCCAGCGCGCACAGCACCGAGCACACGGCGAGCGCGGGCGAGTCGCGCAGGTCGTTGGTGCCCGCCTTGAACGCCAGGCCCAGCACGCCGATCCGGGCACCGGCCAGTGTCCCGCCGACCGCGCCGGCGATCTTCGCGACGATCCGGTCGCGCTGGGCGAGGTTCTCGTCGATGGCGGAGGTCAGCATGGTGAAGTCGTAGTTCACCGACTCGGCCACCTTCACCAGCGCGCTGGTGTCCTTCGGCAGGCAGGAGCCGCCCCAGCCCGGGCCGGGCTTGAGGAACGTCCGGCCGATCCGCCGGTCGTACCCCATGCCCTCGGTGACCAGGGAGATGTCCGCGCCGAGCCGTTCGCACAGCTCGGCGATCGAGTTGACGTAGGACAGCTTCAGCGCGAGGTAGCAGTTCGCGGCGTACTTGACCAGTTCGGCGCTGGCCGCGTCGGCGACGACGACCGGCGCGTCGAGCTCGGCGTACAGCTCGCCGACCCAGCGCGCGGCGGCGAGGTCGTCCGAGCCGACGACGATCCGGTCCGGGCCGAGGAAGTCCGCGACCGCGGTGCCTTCGCGGAGGAACTCGGGATTGGACACGACCGGCACGTCGGTCCGGCCGACCAGCTCCTGGATCCGCTTCGACGTGCCGACCGGCACGGTCGACTTGGTGACCAGCGCGCAGCCGCGCGGCAGGACGTCGCCGATCTCGGCCGTCACCGCTTCGACCGCGCGCAGGTCCGCGGAGCCACCGGCTCCCATCGGCGTCGGCACGCAGAGGAACACCGCCTGCGCGTGGCGGACCGCGTCCCGCGCGCCGACGACGAACTGGAGGCGCCCGGCCGCGATCCCGCGGTCCACCAGGTCGGCGAGCCCCGGCTCGAGGATGTCGACGCGGCCCGCGCTCAGCCGCGAGACCTTCGCGCGGTCGACGTCCACGCAGGTGACGTAATGACCCAGACTGGCCAGGCAGGCCCCCGTGGTCAAGCCGACGTAACCGGTACCTACCACCACGATCCGAGCTGGCGTCATGCTGCTGAAGGTGACAGCCGGAGTTGACCACGACGCTAACGGAAACGGTCGTGCCCGGAAGCGGTGAGCGAAGACACGAACCACCGATGCGAACGAGCGTTAACCTGGGTCGGCGAATCGGAGCAGCGAAGGGAACGGCAGAGATGCAGATCAACGGCACCGCGGCGCTCGTCACCGGCGGCGCGTCCGGCCTCGGCGGGGCGACGGCGAAGGCCCTCGCGGCCAAGGGCGCGCGGGTGTTCGCGCTGGACCTGGCGTCGTCCATCGAGAAGGCCGAGCAGATCGACGGCATCACCTACGTCGAGGCCGACGTCACCGACGTCGAGCAGGTCGAGGCGGCCGTCGCGACGGCCGCGGGCTCCGGGGTACCGCTGCGGACCGTGGTGAACTGCGCCGGCATCGGGCCGTCCGCGCGGATCCTGTCCAAGAAGGGCCGCCACGACCTCGCGCTGTACGCGAAGGTCATCCAGATCAACCTCGTCGGCACGTTCAACGTGCTGACGATCGCGTCCGAGGCGATCGCCAAGACCGAGCCGCTCGAGGACGACGCCCGCGGCGTCATCATCAACACCGCCTCCATCGCGGCGTTCGACGGCCAGATCGGGCAGGTCGCCTACTCGTCGTCCAAGGGCGGCGTCGTCGGCATGACGCTCCCCGCGGCCCGCGACCTGGCCTCGCACGGCATCCGCGTGCTGACCATCGCGCCCGGCATCGTCGACACCCCGATGCTCGCCACGGTCAGCGACGACTTCCGCGCGTCACTCGCGTCCGGCGTCCCGTTCCCGAAGCGCCTCGCGCGCCCGGACGAGTACGCGCAGCTCGCGCTCTCGCTGATCGACCACGACTACCTGAACGGCGAGGTCGTCCGGATGGACGGCTCGCTGCGGATGGCCCCGCGCTGACGCCGGGGGCGGCACTTTCCCGCGAAAGTGCCGCCCGTGCCGGTCAGCGGGTCAGGCGGACTTCGAGGCCGATGCCGTCGGCCGTCACCGAGCAGCCGCCGAACGCGCTTTCCGCGGCCAGCGCCTCGAACTGCTCCCGCGTGAACGCCCGGCGCCGCAGCCACCCCAGCGTCTGCCGGATCGTGAAGCTGCTGACCGCGCCCAGGTTCATCGCGGCGACATCGCGCCGGATGTCGCCGGCGGTGGCCGCGTGGTTCAGGTCGTGGATCACCGCGAACCCGCCCGGGCGCAGCACGCGGTGCATTTCGTTCAACGCCGTCACGGGCTGCCGGAAGTTCTTGAACGCGGCCTGGCAGACCAGGTAGTCGAACGAGCCGGCTTCGAACGGCGCGTGCGTGATGTCGCCCTGCCGGAAGTCGACGTCGAGCCCGGCGCCGTTTTCCTGCGCGATCTCCACCATGGTGTGGCTGATGTCGAGCCCCGTGACGCGGAAGCCGCGCTTCGCCAGCTCCACGGCGAAGAAGCCGGGGCCGGGCGCGACCTCCAGGACTTCGGCACCGTCCGGCCAGCCCGCCGTGACCTCGGCCGCCTGCCGCCGGTACTGCGTGAGCTGCGCCGCGGTGCCGCGGTTCTTGGCGTACCAGCGGGCCTGGATGCCCTCCATCTCGGGCACCTTGTGCTTGCGGGTCGTCTCCATCGGTTCCTACCTCTCCACGAACTCCCCCAGGTCGTCGGGGAATTCGCCGGTTTCGTGGTAGCGCCGCCAGGCGTCGAGGCCCGGCAGGGCGCCGGTGGTCAGTTCTTCGAGGAAGCCGCGCACCCAGCGCGCTTCGGCTTCCGTCATCGCGAGGTCGTACTCGACCTCCACCAGGAACAGCCGCGGCATGAGCGGCCGCAGCTGGTCGAGCGTCGCGCGGTGCGCCTCCGCGCGTTCGTCAAGCTGTGCCAGCCGCTCCCGCAGCCGGCCGATCGCCTGGTCCGGACCCAGGACACCGATCATCGACAGCCCGGCCTTGAACCGTGGCGGTTCCCGGTCGACCGTGCCGACGAGCTCGCGGACCCAGTCCTCGAACTCCTCTCGCCCGGCCGGGGTGAGCCGGTAGACGGTCCGCTCGGGCCGTCCGCCGTCCTTCACGCTCTCGACCGCCTCGACGAAGCCGTGTTTCTCCAGGTTCGCGACGACGGTGTAGAGCGAGCCCCACTTGATCGGCATGTCGGCGTCCTTGCCGCGCTGCTTGAGCACGGCCGCCATCTCGTACGGGTGCATGGGGCGTTCCTGCACGACGGAGAGGACGGCCAGCCCCAGGACGTTGGCGACCTTCCGCCGTTTCATCGCGACTCCTCGTCTACGAGTACTCGCAGACGAGTATTGCTCAAGATGCGCCAGGAGGCAAGTGTCTTAGTCGACGAACTACTCAGAGATCGAACATGTACGGCACTTCGGCCTGGGCCCGGGCGTCGATCCACTCGCGCAGCGCCCGCGTCGCGAGGACGTCGTCCTCGTTGTAGCGCAGGAGCCGTTCGCGCTGGTCGTCGTCCGGCTTCTCACCGTCCATGCCCACGGCGTCGCGGTACCAGCGCATCGACGCCTCGCCGCCCGCCTCGGGGTCGCGCCAGGAGAACCCCGCCACCGGCGCGATCACCTTCAGGCCCTTGCCGTGGGAGCACAGGAACTGGTCGGTGACGCTGCGGAAGAGGTCCACCCACTGCTCGGAATCCACAAAGGACTGGACGTCCTTCTTGGCCGGGACGCCGGGGTGGTCGCCGAAGCGCTCGACGGAGCCGAAGAGCCAGCGGTTCTCGGCGAGCGCGTTGTAGCAGTAGGCGCGGAAGGTCAGGCCCGCCGCTTCGGTGCGCTCACGGACGTCGTTGAGCCAGGCCCAGAACTCGGCGAAGGACCGGGCCTCGTCGTCGGTGGGCAACGGGTCCCACGTCGCGAAGGCGCGGTAGCCCTGCGGGACTCCGATGTCGGCGCCGCTGAGCAAACAGCCCCAGAGGTACGCGCCGGCGTCGCCGAAGCTCTCCATGTCGACGTCGACCTCGACGTCGGCGCGCGGCACCTCGACCCGGCCGACCCGGCGCACCAGCGTCAGGTCGGCCAGCCAGGCGCGGGCGAGCACGACGGCGTCCGGGAAGGTGACACCGGTCCAGTTCACCGCCGGCGGCTCGCCCGCCGGGTCGAGCGCGGCCAGCGTGTCCACAGTGGACACGCCGGCGCGGCGCAGCTCGACGGCGTCCTCGCCGCGGACGACGAGGCTGACGTCGCGGGTTTCGGTGAGCACGACCTCGCACGTCGGCCACCACGGGCAGCGACGGCACTCCAGCACCCGCGACGGCTCGGCGAGGGGTTCTTCGCCGTTCGCGGCCGCGGTGGCGATGGCGAGCCGGTCGGCGAACCGGACCTGGTACTCGGTGAGCGCGTTGCGCCCGCCCGGCCAGGTGCCCGCCGTGAGGTCGTGCCAGACGACGACGTCGGCGTCGAGGCCGATGACGCCGCCGAGGACGAGGCTCTCGTCGGCCTGCCCGAGCGTCTGCAGCATGCGGCGGACGTGCACGAGCCGGAGCTGGTCGCGCGGCTGCGACCGGACCTTGCGGCCCTCGTCGGCCGCGCGGTGTCCGGGGTCGAGATCGGTCATTTCGGTGACGATGGCGCCGGCCCCGCGGTCGGTGATGCGGTGGCGCACGACGAGCACCGGGACGTACCCGCGGCCGGTGCGGACGAGCAGGTCGATGCCGCCGCGCCGGTGCCCGGCCGCGTCGACCGGCAGCAGCGCACCCCAGATGTAGTGCGCACCGTCGGCGAAGGCCTGCAGGGTCTGTTCGACGCGCTCATGGGCCGGGAGGTCGCGGCCGATCTTCACCCAGTGGTCGTCGTTGGCGGCCATCAGCCGGCTGACGATGTCCTCGCGGTGGGCCGTGGCGTCGTCGATCCGCTGCTGCGCGGTGGGGTCGGGCGGGGAGAGCGGCACCTCGCGCATGGCGGGGTCGTGCTCGAGGTGCACGCGGCGACGGCAGCGGCTGACCGCGCCCGCGTCGAGTACCACCTCGGTGTTCATGGAGATCACTCTAGATTCCCACCGCCGAGCCGACATGCCCGCCACCCAGGCGACCAGTAAGTTCGACCTCGACACGTCGCAGGAGGTGCCATGGCGCGCAAGGCCAAGGTCGAGGGTGATGCCAGGTTCACCCCTAAGAGGGCGAAGAACGCGGTCGCGGTGGCGAAGGTGCTCGGCCCGGCGGTGATCCCGGTGGTGGCGCCGTTGGCGGTGCGCGCGGCGGGCGCGGCCCGCGAGGCGTACGACCGCTACCAGGCGCGCAAGCTGGGGGTTTCGGTCGACCGGCTGGGCGAGTACACCGGCCGCGGCGCGGCCCTGCACGCGCGGATCGCCGGGGTGGCGGAGGGCTGCCGGGATCTACAGAAGTCGGAGAAGGCTTCGAAGGCGGACCAGGAGTTCGCCGCCGGGACGCTGGGGACGTTGGAGCAGCTGTCGGCTTCGGTGCGGGCGGCGGAGCGGATGCCGGCGGCGCGGCGGAAGTCGGTGCACCGTGCGGTCGCCGGGGAGCTGGAGAGGCTGGAGGGACAGCTGCTGAACCGCCTCGGCCTCTGACGCCGGCGGCTCCCGGCGCGGCAGCAGGCTCAAACGTCTTGAATGACTCATTCAGGACCTCGGAGGTCCTGAATGAGTCATTCAAGACGGCAGCGCCCGGCCGGCACCGCGAAACTGTCGGTGCCGGCCGGTAGAGTCGAAAACGGGGGGGCGCCCCGGCGGGCTACTTCACGAAGCCCTTCTTGACCATCCAGTCGTGGGCCACCTTGCCCGCGTCCTGGCCGTCGACGTCGACCTGCTTGCACAGCTCGACCATCTGCTCGTTGTCGATCGCCGCGCTGATCTTCTCCAGTGGTCCGCGGACCTCCGGGTGCTGCTTCAGCCACTCCGT
>Ga0207678_10000377_pt1 | contig 40712 bp, 45 predicted proteins | sample KBSC63metaG_FD_184319 | JGI IMG/M metagenome (GOLD analysis project Ga0207678, IMG submission 184319) | Corn rhizosphere microbial communities from Kellogg Biological Station, Michigan, USA - KBS C6-3 metaG (SPAdes) (version 2) | ecosystem: Host-associated > Plants > Roots > Rhizosphere > Soil ... | reverse complement strand
TGCTGGCGCACGGGCGGCCGGAGAAGCCCGTGTCGTCGGACGTCGTCGCCGAGGACAAGGAACTGATCGCGACGGCGCTGACCGCGCTGCTCGGGGACTACATGCGGATGTTCAACATGGACTCCGGCGCGGCCGAGCCGTGGGCGCACGGCATCGTCGGCATGGTCCAGAACACCGGCGAGTGGTGGCTGGACCGCCGCTCGATGAGCCGCGACGCGGTGGTGGAGTACCTGACCCAGATCATCTGGGCGGCCATCGACGGCCTGACCCGCCAGAACGGCGTGGTCATCGACCCGAACCAGCCCCTGGAAGCCAACAAGGTGGTCCAGCTGGGCCGCGCGGAGTCCGAGTCGTTGGAGGAGACGTCATGAGCGAGCACGACGAAGACGGCTACAGCGGCGAAGCGACCTTGGTGGTCGACGGCGTCTCGCTGACCACGACGGTCGAGCTGCGCGGCTACTTCCAGCCGATCGACGGCTACTACCGCTGGTACGGCCGGGTGGCGGTGAACGAGGAGCTGACCCGCCTGGCGGGCGGCAAGAAGAAGGCCGTTTCCATCCAGGCGGGCACTCACTCGGCCGTCGGGGAACTTTCCGATCCGGACCCGTGGGGCCGGTACCGGATCACGGGCACGAGCACGCCGCCGTTCCACGTCCCGACGACGCTCGAGGAACTGAACGCCTAGGGCAACCGCGGGCCCGGGAGCTCGACGCCGGGCAGCACGCCGTTCGCGATGTCCGTCGCGCGCCACTTCGGCACGGTCAGGCGGACGGCCGTGACCGGCGCGGCCAGGAAGGGCGCGGCCTCGGGAACCTTGGTGACGAGCAGCTCGCGCACCCGCGCGTCCTCGTCGCCGCCGACGATCTGGGCGGTCGCCTGGGCCTGCAGGAACGGCTGCATCGGCGAGCCGGTGGAGACCACGACCGAGACCACCGGGTTCTCGCGGATGGCGGCCAGCGTCCGGCCGCGGTCCTCGAGCACGAGGTTCAGGGTGAACTCGCCGGTCTCGGCGAAGTAGACCCCGCCGACCCACGGCCCGGTGCTGCCCGAGGTGGCGAGGAACAACGACTTGTGCGCGGAGAGGGTGTTCCGCACGAGATCCGCGACGGCGGCCTGTTCGAGAGTGGTCACCGGGCGAAGCTAGGCGGCGGAAAAGCGACACTCCAAGCAAAACACCACAATCCGGTGAAACGACCACCCCGGGAAACCCGGGGTGGCCGTCACGAGGCTGCGAGTCAGTCGCCGACGCCGAAACCGACCTTGCGGACGTCCGAGGGGGCGATCTCGACGTACGCGATGCGGTCGGAGGGGACGAGGTACTTGCGCCCCTTCTCGTCGTTGATGCGGAAGAGCCCGTCACCGGCCGTCAGGGCCTCGGCGACCAGCTTCTCCACCTCTTCGGGAGACTGGCCACTGGACACCACCAGCTCGCGCGGCGTGTCCTTGATGCCGATCTTGACCTCCACGTGGGACCTCCGCTGGAAATTCGTAAGGGATGTGCCGGCCAAGGCTAACCGAACCGGCTCGTTCCGGTGGCGCATGTCCGCGCCCGACCGCGTCGTCACTTCCGGGTACTCCATCGGGTTCAGCCCAGGCCGAGCGCCTGCATGCGCTTCGTGTGCCCCTGTTGCAACCGCCGGAACAGCGCGGCAATTCCGGAGAGGTCACCCGAACCGCCGATGATGAGCTCGGCCAGCCCGTCGCGCTCGGCCACGACGTACTGGGCCTGGGTCAGGGCCTCGCCGAGCAGGCGGCGGCCCCACAGGGCGAGCTTGTCACGGGTCTTGGGATCGGCCTCGATGCCGGCCGCGACCTCGCGTTCGGCGAAGGCCGAGTGGCCGGTGTCGGCCAGCACGGTCAGCACCAGGTCCTTGGTCTCCGGGTCGAGCCAGCTGGCGATCTCCCGGTAGAGGTCGGCCGCCAACCCGTCGCCGACGTAGGCCTTGACCAGCGACTCCAGGTACGACTTCGGGGGCGTCGAAGCGTGCCAGGCGTCGATGTGGTTCACGAACGGCGCCATCGCGTCCTCGATCTTGATGCCGTTCGCGGCCACGTGCTTGGCGAGCTGGCCGTAGTGACCGATCTCGGCGGCCGCCATCGCCGCCAGCGCGGCCCGCCCGGCCAGGGTGGGCGCGCTGCGCGCGTCCTCCGCCAGCCGGTCGAACGCGGACAGTTCGCCATAGGCGATCACACCCAGAAGGTCGACTACGCCTTCTGAGATCTCTTTCGGCTCGGTCACGGGGGCAGGGTATCGCCGAAGCGCCCGGGCGTGTCGGGACGAGACCGATCCCACTGGTTCCGGCGCGCCGGGTACTGTCGAAAAACTGCTGACCAGGTACACTGGCACCCGATATCAAGCTTCCGTACGCCATACCGGCGTCGGGAACAGGCGGGTCGCGTGGCCTGCCGACGTACTGCAATGTGCGTGCACGCCTCTTCCGGCATTCCCGGGGCGGACCGGTTCCGCGCTTGAAGACCAGCGCCAGGGACCAGGGTTTACTCCCGGTCGAGTGTCGAGCGGACCCACGGCTGTGCGCGCTGGTCACGAGAGAGGCGATCACCCTGACCGCAGAAATTCCCACAACCGAACAGACTCCCGCCGTCGCGCTGGAGCACAGCGAGACCGGCCCGGCCGCGCTCGACACGTCGCACCCGCTGCAGGCGGGCGTCGAGGTCGAGCCCGAAGCCCCGACCTTCGCGTCCTTCGGCGTCAAGCCGGAGATCGTCAAGGCCCTCGGCGAGGCCGGCATCGAGCGGACGTTCGCCATCCAGGCGCTCACCCTGCCGCTGGCCATGGCCGGCGACGACCTCATCGGCCAGGCCCGCACCGGCATGGGCAAGACGCTGGGCTTCGGCGTCCCGCTGCTGCACCGCGTGGAGGTCCCGGGCGACGGCACCCCGCAGGTGCTGGTCGTGGTGCCGACCCGCGAGCTGTGCATCCAGGTCGCCAACGACCTCAAGGGCGCCGGCAAGCACCTGGGCATCCGGACGCTGGCCATCTACGGCGGCCGCCCGTACGAGCCGCAGATCGAGGCGCTCCGCAAGGGCATCGACGTCGTGATCGGCACCCCGGGCCGTCTCCTCGACCTCGCGGAGCAGCAGCACCTGGTGCTGGGCAAGGTCCGCGGCCTGGTGCTCGACGAGGCCGACGAGATGCTCGACCTGGGCTTCCTGCCGGACATCGAGCGCATCCTGCGGATGGTGCCGGACAAGCGCCAGACGATGCTCTTCTCGGCGACCATGCCAGGCCCGATCATCACGCTGGCTCGCACGTTCCTCACCCAGCCGACGCACATCCGCGCCGAAGAGAACGACGCGAGCGCGATCCACGAGCGCACCGCCCAGTTCGTGTACCGGGCGCACTCGATGGACAAGCCCGAGGTCATCGCGCGGGTGCTGCAGGCCGAAGGCCGTGGCCTCACGATGATCTTCAGCCGCACCAAGCGCACCGCGCAGAAGGTGGCCGACGACCTGGTCGAGCGCGGCTTCGCGGCCGCCGCCGTGCACGGTGACCTGGGCCAGGGTGCCCGCGAGCAGGCGCTGCGCGCGTTCCGCTCCGGCAAGGTCGACGTGCTGGTCGCCACCGACGTCGCGGCCCGCGGTATCGACATCGACGACGTCACGCACGTCATCAACTACCAGTGCCCGGACGACGAGAAGACCTACGTCCACCGCATCGGCCGCACCGGCCGCGCGGGCCGGACCGGCGTCGCCGTCACCCTGGTCGACTGGGACGAGATGCCGCGCTGGAAGCTGATCTCGGACACCCTCGGCCTCGACAAGCCGGAGCCGGTGGAGACGTACTCGTCGTCGAAGCACCTGTTCGAGGACCTGGGCATCCCGGAGGGCAAGACCGGCAGGCTGCCGCTGGCCAACCGCACCCGTGCGGGCCTGGCCGCCGAGGAGGAAGAGGACCTGGGCGGCAAGAAGCGCGGCCGTGGCCGCGGCCGCGCCGGCGAGCCTGCTTCGGAAGACGCCGCGCCGCGCAAGCGCACCCGGGCCCCGCGCAAGCGCACCCGTGGCGGCTCGCGGGCGGCCGAGGCGATCGAGGCCGCGGACAACGAGGCCGCCGCTCCCTCGGAGGACGCTCCCGCTGCCGCGGAGGGCCGCACCCGGAGCCGCCGCCGCACCCGCAGCGGCAACTCCCCGGAGGCCACCGGCCCGGCGGTCGAGAAGGAGGCCGGCGACAACGCCGAGCGTCCGGCTCGACGGCGCCGCCGTCGCCGCCCGGCCGCGACGTCTGATACACCTGCGTCGGCAGACTGAGGCTTCTCCATCGGGGGTTCGGGTACGTGAGCGACGTCGAGAAGGCGGCTGAAGAGACGCCCGCCTACGGGTCCGAGGACGTCCTCGAGGACACCCCCGAAAGCACTGCTCCGCCCGCCCCGCGGGTCAAGGCGCGACGATCGCCTTGGAACCGCGGGCGGGACCGGGTGGTCGCCGCGCTGATCGCGGTCGGCGTGGTCGCGGTCGCGCTGGTCGTCGGTGCGACGAGCGACAGCGCGGCCACCGACCGGACCGAGGCGGCGCCGCCCCCGGCGTTGCCCGCGGCCCCGGACAAGGTGCCGGGGTCGATGGCGGAGATCTGGAGCGCCCCCAGCGGCGCGACGCCGGTCCCGGTGGTGGCCGGCGACTCGGTGGCCACCGCGAACGGCGGCGAGGTCGCCGCCCTCGACCCGCTGACCGGGCAGATCCGCTGGCACTACACGCGCGACCTGCCGCTGTGCACGCTGGACCAGGCGTGGGGGCGGCTGAACGCGGTCTACCACAAGACGCTGAACTGCAGCGAAGTCACGCAGCTCGACCCGGCCACGGGCCGGATCACCGCGCAGCGCAACGGCAACGCGGAGCTGGGCACCCAGCTGGTCGGCGACGGCTCGCACGTCACCGCGACCGGCAAGAAGCTCCTCACGACCTGGCGCGACGACCTGGTGCAGAGCGCCGAGTACGGCCAGGTCCCGGCGCTGGTCAACGCGGGCAAGCAGCCGCGCACCGGCTGCACGTACGGCACGGTCGAGGCGGCCTCGGGCAAGGTCGGCGTGATCGAGCGCTGCCCGGGCGACCCGGCCGACCGCCTGACGGTCTACAAGGCGGCGCCGGACAAGGACGACGAGCCGCAGGTCAGCTTCAGTTCGGTGCTGGCGGGCAAGCGAGCCCGCGTGATCGCGATGTCCGGCGACCTCACAGCGGTGGTCCTCCCGGACCAGAAGCTCCTGGTGATCTACAACGGCGACGGCACCCAGCGCGCGGCGTACCCACTGGACGTCCCGCCCGCCGACCTGGCCCAGGACCCGCCGTCGGGAGTCGAGGCGACGACGGAGACGGCCCAGAACATGTACTGGTTCAGCGGGTCGAAGGTGGTGGCCCTGTCCCGCGACGACCTCTCGCCGCGCTGGACGCTGAGCAGCGCACTGGGCCCGGGAATCACGTTCGCGCAGCAGCTGGTGGTCCCGATCAAGGGCGGCTTGGCGGTGCTGAACGAGAACGACGGCTCAACGATCCGCACGGTCGGCGTCGAGCGCCGCGGCTATTCGGGCGCGGTCCGCCTGGCCGCGGCCGGCCCGGTCCTGCTCGAGCAACGCGGCCAGACCCTCACCGCCCTGAAGTGATGCCCGCCCAATCACCCGTGATGCCCCGCCAATCACGCGAGATGCCCGCCTGATCACGCGAGTTCCGCCCCGGATCACGCGAGTTCCGCCTGCAATCACGCGAGATCGGTCGCCCATCACGCGAGTTCCGCTTCCCCGCACGCGAGGGGTCAGGCGAGCCAGAACATGGTCACCGCGGAGATCGCGAACAGCACCACCGCGATGCCCGCTCCCACGGCGGGGGGCCCGTTGCGGCGGTCGGCGACCCGCTGAGCCAGCAGGGCCAGCACCGCCACCACCGGGTGGCCGATCAGCAGGGTCGCGCCGGGGCCGGGCGCGCCGGTGAACAGGCAGATGCCCGCCACCACGAGCACCCCGATCGCGAGGATCGCGAGGCTGGCCGCCAGCGAGCCGGTGAACCCGCGCCACCAGCGGCCACCCTGCCGGGCAGGTCCGGCCGGCGCACCCACCTCGGCATCCGGAGCGGCATCCGCCGGTTCGATCCGCTCGGGCTCGACCCGCGCTTGCTCCACGGTCGGCGCATCTGACACGGCCGCCGCGGCCGGCTCCCCCGCCGGCAGCGGGACGGTCGCCAGTTCGTCGGTGTCCGGTGAAGCCACGTTCCCTCCCGTTCAGGGCGCGAGCAGTTCCCAGGGCTGCGCCGCCGGGGCTGCTTCCTGACCCGCCGCGCAGCTCGGCCTGAAGTCGCACCAAGCGCACCTTCGGTCCGGGCGGGGCGGGAACAGCACGTCCCCGTCGCCGCCCGCGTCCAGGGTATCCGTGGCCAGCCGGAGGTCTCCGGCAGTCTCTTCCGCCCGCTGCAGGTGCCGCTGCAGGCTCTCCGGGGTGTGCTCCGCCGCCGCGATCGTGCCCGTCGGGACGTGGTGCAGCTCCACCGCGGTGCACGGCATCCGCAGCGTCCGCGCCGCCGCCACCGCGTACAGCGCAAGCGCTTGCGACGCCCGGGCCTCGTACTCGTCCGGCGGCCGTCGTCCCGTCTTGTAGTCCACGATGACGAGCGAGCCGTCGCGCGCGTCGATCCGGTCCGCGCGGCCCTCGATGATCATCGACGGCCGCTCCCCCGGCGTGCCGCTGACCGGCGCCGACACCCAGCGCTCCAGCCCGACCGGGTCGTGCGTGACGTCGTTGTCCTCGACGTACTCCGCCACCCACCCCTTGGCCCGCGCCCGGTACCGCGCCGCCTGCTCCTCGCTCTCGAAGCCCGCGTCCTTCCAGAACTCGGCCACCAGCGCCACCGCCCGCTGCGGCACCCGCTTGAGCACCGGCAGGTCGAACAGCGCCCGCAACGCGTTGTGCACCACCGCGCCCAGCGTGCTGTGCGCCCACGGCCCGGTGCGCTGCGGGGTCGGCCGCTGCAGGTACGCGAGGCGGTACCGGCGCGGACAGTCGTCGAAGGTCGCCAGCCGCGCCGGCGAGACCTTCGTGAGCCGCACCGGTTGCGCGACGCCGAAGTCGAAGCCCATCTGGTCCTTCACGGCGTCCACGCTACGCACCACCACCGACACTTTTTTCGGGGGTTCGGGTGGCGGAGCCCCCGACCTGGGGCGAAGCCCCAGATGTCACCGACACTTTTTTCGGGGGTTCGGGTGGCGGAGCCCCCGACCTGGGGCGAAGCCCCAGATGTCACCGACACTTTCCGCGCGGGGCGAGCTCGCCCCGCGCGGAAAGCCGGTTCACCGCACCACGAGGACCGTGTGCGTGCCACCGGAAACGGTCAGCGGACCCGCCGCGCGCAGCGGACGCCCGTCGAGCAGCACCAGCCGCCCCGAAGGCACCACCAGCGACCCGGACGTCCCCCGCGGCGCGGTCACCGTCAACGAGAACACCGAACCCTGCTGAGACCACGAAGCCGACAACGCACCCTTCGGCGTCGGCACGGCTCCCCGCGCCCACGAAACCGAACCCGGGTGCGGCGAAACCGTCCAGGTCGCGAAGCCCGGCGACGTCGGCGAGACACCCAGCAACTCGTTCGTCAGCACCGGCACGACCCCGGTCGACCAGCCGTGCGCGGCCGAGGTGTACCCCTGCTCGTAGTGCGAGCCGCCCTCGCCGATGCCCTCCCACGCCGTGATGCCCGGGTCGTGCGTGGCCATCCAGCCGTACATCCGCTTGATCTGGTCGAGCGCCGACGCCGTCTGCCCGGTCCGGAACCGCGCCTGCAGCTCGGGGAACGACGTGAACGCGTACACGCGCTTCGTGCCGTCACCGACCAAGGTGTCGTTGTCCATGAACGGGTTCCCGTACGGCAACGCGCCCGCCGCGAGCCGCGCCAGCGCCGAAGCGGCCTGCGCGGGAGACGCGATACCAGCCAAAACAGCGTGGCTGTTGCCGTCCTGGCCGTGGCGCACCGCGCCCGTCGCCGAGTCGAGGTACGCCCCTGCCGCCGGGTCCCACAAGTAGGCATTCACCGCCGCCGAGACGCCCGAAGCGCGCGAAAGCCACCGGTCCGCGTCGGCCGGGTGCCCCGTCGCACGCGCCAGACCCGCCGCCCCCTGAAGAGCCCGGACGTACAACGCGTTGTAGTACGTCACTTCGCCCGTACGCGGGAGGAACGCGTAGTCGCCGTAGCCGCCGGTGCCGTTGAGGCCCTTCGCGAGCAACCCGCGCGAATCAGTCACCGACGGGTACCACGTGTCGAGCGTCTTCACGAGGTGTGAGTAGTACGAAGCCGCGTACGCGGTGTCGCCCGTGTAGAGCACGTAGTCCCAGCTCGAGGTCACCCACCAGAGCGGATAGTCGAACAACGGCAACGTGTAGTTGTTGATCGACGCGGGCGGGATCCAGCCGTCCGCGCGCTGGTGGTCGGCCAGGTCGGCGAGGACGTTCTTCGCCGCCGTGCCGTCCTGGTGCGTCAGGTACTGCGTCAGGCCGGAGACCGCGACGTCGCCGACGTACGGGTCCCGGTCGCGCTTCGCGCCGTCGTGCAGCACAAGCTTCCCGTCCAGCGAAGGCGAGAAGGCGCCGCGAGGGTCCACATCGGACTCACGGAAGGTGTCCATGCCGAGTTCGTTCGTGTAGGACGCGGCGTACCAGTACTTGTTCAGGTCTTCGTCGGACGACTCGAACCACCCCCGGTAGGTCGACGGCGTGCCGAGGAACGGCGTGAAGTCGAGCGAGACGCCGCTGACGCGCACCTCACCGGACGGCTGGGCCAACGGCGCGTCCGACGCCAGCGCGTCGAGGCTGATCCGCAGGTAGCGGAACCCGTGCAGGCCGTCCGCACACACCTGCGTCCCCGAAGCGCAGCCCTTGGTGTCCCGCCACACCGTCGGCGCCGTGGGCACGGCGTACTGGTCGGTGCCCGGCCCACCGGAGAAGTCCGAGCGGGTGAAGTCGGAGCGTTCGCCCAGGTACTGGAGGGTTTCCGAGAACGCGAGCCGGACGCCCGGCCGGTTCGCCGACGCACCCGCGAAGGCGATCTTCGGGTAGCCGGCGACGACCTTGCCGAAGTCGACGACGGCGGTGGGCACGGGCGGATCGGCGACCACGCCGGGCCACACTTCGGCGACCCGGCTGAACTCGCCGGACGGGGTGTTCTGGTCCTTGGTCACGGTGATCCGGACCTGCGCGGTCGTGACCGGCTGGTCGAAGGTCACCGCGCGCTGCACGGCGGTGTTGCCGGTCACGGAAGCCGCGACCCGCCACAGGCCGCCGTCCAGCACCTCGACCGCGAAGTCCTGCGGCACGCCGTCCACATTGGACAGCACGGTGACGCCCGGCAGCGCGACCGGCGCGCCGGCGGTGATCGTCAGGACGTCGGGGTAGGCGGCGATCGTGTCGTCGTTCCAGAACGTCTCGGTGTTGCCGTCGACGGCGTTGCCGGGGTCGTAGGTCCGGGGCTGCCCGCTCCCGCCGTTGTTCGGCGCGTGGAACGACGATGCGGCCGCGGTGGTGCCCGTGGGCCACACCGGCTTCGGCGGCGGCGCCTGCCGCTTGAACGTCGCCACCCCGTGCCCGAGCAGGCCGTTCGGGTTGGTGACGTCCCCCGTGGTCGACAGCACCCGCACCGGTCGGACGTCCCGGCTCGAGGGTGCGACGACGTACTTCTGCCAGCCCGGCGCCGCGTCGGCGGGCACGGCGACCACGCCGCTCGCCACCAGCACCGTGACCGGCAGTAATGCTCTGAGCCACTTCATCGAGGCCTCCGCAGGGCGTTGAATCGTTTCAAACGCTGAGCTGAGGTTCAGGCTGCGGGAGCGGTGCCAACGATGTCAACGCACCGGACGGATCCTGTCCGGCAGGACAACCCGGGTGGCGGCGTCAGCCGGCGCCGGAGATGAACCCGCGGACGGAGTTCGCGACGAGCTCCACGGCGATGGCCGCGAGCAGCAGGCCGGCCACCTTGGCCAGCAGCGTGATGCCGCTTTCCTTGATCAGCCGGATGACGAGGCCGGAGTAGCGCATGCAGAGGTAGATCACGAAGTGCACGGTGACGATCGCCAGCGCCAGGGCGATGTACGCGCCGATGTGCCCGTCGGCCTGCCGGACGAACACGATGGTCGCGGCGATCGCGCCGGGCCCGGCCAGCAGCGGCGTGCCGAGCGGCACGAGCGCGACGTTGACGTCCTCGGCCGCCGCCTCGGGCTCGTGGCCGTTGCTGGTGAGCAGCTGCAGCGCGATCAGCAGGAGCAGCAGCCCGCCCGCGCCCTGCAGCGCGGGGATGCCGATGCCGAGGTAGGCGAGTATCGCCTGGCCCGCGACCGCGAACAGGCTGATGACCAGCAGCGACACCAGGACGGCCTGCCGGGCGGCGCGCGCCCGGGTCGCCATCGGCTTGCGGCCGACGAGGCTGAGGAACACCGGCACGGTGCCGGGCGGGTCCATGATGACGATCAGGGTGATCGTCGCGCTCATGAAGAGCTTCGCGTCGAAGACGTCGGCGAAAGCCATGTCAGCCCTTCACGACCTGGTAGCCGGTTGCGCGCGCGACGAGCTCCTCGAACTGCCCGGGGTCGGTGGTGCACGCGCCGAGCGCGATGGTCTTGTTCGTGCCGTGGTAGTCGCTGGAGCCGGTGACGAGCAGGCCGAGCTCGCCGGCCAGCTCGCGGGTGCGGGCCCGCGTCGGCGCGTCGTGGTTCGGGTGGTCGGCCTCGACGCCGGTGAGCCCGCGCGCGGCCAGCCCGGCGAGGGTGTCCTCGCTGATGGTGGCGCCGCGGCTGAAGGCGAAGGGGTGCGCGATGACCGTGACGCCGCCGGCCGCGGCGATCATGTCGATGGCCTCTTCGACCGGCGTGTCGCGGCGGGCGACGTAGTAGCCGCGGCGCGGGCTGAGGTAGTCGGCGAAGGCCTCATCGACGGACTTGACCAGCCCGGCCCGGACCAGCGCCTGCGCCAGGTGCGGACGCCCCGGCGGGGAGTCCTCGGGCAGCAGGCCGAAGATCTCGTCGATGTCGATCGGGAGGCCGTCGGCGGCCATCCGCTCGGCCATCCGCCGCAGCCGCGTGCGGCGCTCGAGCCGCAGCCGGGTCTGCTCGGTGACGACGGGCTCCGACGTCGGGTCGAAGAGGTAGGCGAGCAGGTGGACGCTGATCTGCCGGCCGGTGCCGGGGTCGATCGACACCGTGGACAGCTCGGCGCCGGGAACCAGCGTCAGGCCTGGTGACACCGCTTCTGAGGCGGGCGCCCAGCCCGCGGTGGTGTCGTGGTCGGTGATCGCGACGACGTCGAGCCCGGCGTTCGCGGCCGCGGCGACGAGCCCGGCCGGCGTGTCGGTGCCGTCGGAAGCGGTGGAGTGGGCGTGCAGGTCGATGCGCATCGTGTCCATTGTCGACGATGCGCCAGGTCACACGCCGGGCGGGCTCAGCCGACCGGTTTCTTGCCCCGGGCGGCGCGCTGCGCCTTGATCATGGAGAAGCGCTCGGCCTGCTTCTGCTTGTCGCCGAAGACCAGCTCCGAGATCGTGTCGTAGAACTCTTCGGGCCGCGGCAGGAAGTCGATCTTGTTCAGCGCCTGGATCTGACCGGCGGACTCGACCACCATCGTGCCGTAGCCCATCATGCGGCCGGTCGCCGTGCGGACGTAGCTGAGGTCGGTGACCTTGCTGATCGGCATCATCAGCACCTTGGTCGTGAACACCCCGGTGGTCATGACGAACCGCTTGTCGGTGACCACCAGGCGCTCGACCCACCACTCCATCACCACGTAGGCGAAGCGCAGGACGACGAGCAGCGCGACGTACCAGAGGATGTTCTGGCCGATGTAGAGCGCCGGCGGCAGCAGGTAGGACACCAGCACGCAGACGGCCAGCAGCGCGGCCGCCTCGAAGGTGTCCCACAGCAGCACCGCCCAGTGGCGGCGGATCCGGATGACCCGCCGCTCGGTGTCGAGGAGGTACTCGTCAGGGTCGCGTGGCGCGAACATGGTTCGAGGGTAGCCCCCGATCAGCCCTTGAACACGTTGCTGACGAAGGTGATCACCGATTCGGCCGAGCTGCGGAGGAAGTCGATGATGTTGCCGACGAGGCCGGCGGCCTGCCCAGGCTGGGCGATGACGAAGAACAGCACCAACGCGATGCCGGCGAGGCCCGCAATCTTCTTCACGTTCACCGCGATCAAATCCCGTCTCTTACGGTGACACCGGACAACAGCAGCTTTTACGTTGTACCGCACCGAACAGGCGCAGGGGAGGAAAGTCCCGCGCTTGGGTCAGCACGCGGTCCGAAGTGTACCGTACGGCTACTCTCCGTGTACAGGACATCCGTTTTCAACTCGGTTACGTCTACCCTTCGGGACATGGAGGGCCCCACCAGCACCACGATCCGCTGTGTCGGCGGGATCTTGTTCGACCCGTACGGCCGTTTGCTGCTCATCCGGCGCCTGAACGACCCCGGTTCGGGGCAGTGGTCGCTGCCGGGTGGCCGAGTCGAACCGGGCGAAACGGACAAAGAGGCCGTGGTCCGGGAGGTTTTCGAGGAGACCGGACTCGACGTGATTCCGGGCACACTGGTGGGCACGGTCCAGCGGGGACCGTACGAGATCTTCGACTACGCCTGCGAGGTCCAGGGCGGAGTTCTCACGGCTGGTGATGATGCTTCGGAGGCCCGCTGGTCCGATGCGGCAGACCTGGCCGGGTTGGAGGCGGGTGGAGAGCTGGTGGATCTGCTTTTCGTGACGTTGCGTGAGTGGAACGCCCTGCCACGAGCCTGAGACCGCCGGCGCTCCCACCCCGGTCACCCGGATTTCACCGGCCCGGGTCGTCCACCGTGGTCGCCCGGCGGCCGGTGAAGGCGAGCACGCGGGCGGCGAAGTGGCCGAGTTCGCCCGGCCCGAAGGCGAACCCGTGGGTCAGCCCCGGCCGGACCTCCACGTCGGCGTGCGGCACGAACTCCCGCAGGCGGCGGGCGGCCAGCCGGGCGTCGTGCACTCCGCTGCGCCCCGCGAACACCGCCAGGACGGGCAGCCTCAGCGCGCGCAGCCGGTCTTCGGGCGGGCAGGCCTGGAACGGCACGCGGGGCCGGTACTCGCGGATCCCGGCGAGGACCAGCCGGACGTCCGGGCGGTCGAGCGAGTCCCCGCCCGTGGTCCGGGCGACGAGCCACCGCAGCATGCCTTCGGTGCGGACCACCGCGCACAGCAGGCCGAGCGCGAGCACCCCGCGGCTGAACGGCGCGGTCACGGTCGTCGGGTCCAGCAGGCTGATCGACGCCAGCCGCTCCGGGAGGTGGATCGCCTGGTTGACGCAGTGCCAGCCGCCGGTGGACCCGCCGGCCAGGTGCACCTCGCCGAAGCCCAGTTCCGCGAAGACGTCGTCGAGGCACCGGGCCCGATCGGCGTGCCCGGTGATCGGCTTCCGCTGCACGCTGCGGCCCGGCTCGCCCAGCGAGTCGACGGTGTAGACGGGACCGGTGCCGGCGAGTGCGGGCAGCAGTTCTGCGAAACAGGCGGACGTGGCCGCCAACCCCGGCAGCAGCACCAGCGGCGGCGCGTCGCCCTCGCCGAACCGGTAGACGCGGGTGGTGCCGTGCGCGGTGCCGACGTCGAGCACCTCGTCCGGAACCGGGCAACGGCTCATCGCGCGGTCGTAGGCGGCGTCGTAGCGGGCTCGGGCGGCGGGGTCGCGGAACGTTCCGATGTCCTTCATGGCGCGAAGGTACGAAAACCCGCTCGCCGCCGTCTTGGACGAAAGTACGATGAAGCATGGCGAACTGGGCGCTGGTGCTGCCGCACACCGACGCCGTCCGCGTGCCCGCGCGGCGACGGTCCACCCGCCCGCACCCCCGGCTCGCCGGGCACCTTCCCGAGTACGTCTTCCACGACTTCCGGCACCCGGACCCGCTGTGGTGGCGGTTCACCGCGCTCGGCGTGCTCACGGTGACCCTCGATTTCACGGCGCCCACCCGGCACGCGAACGGTCGCGAGCTGCCGGCGTCGCCGGTGCTCGGGCTGCGGGACCGGCCGCTGGACGTGGTCCAGTCCGGCCGGACCCGCGGGGCCGCGATCGCCTTGAGCGCGCCCAGCGCCTACGCGCTGTTCGGGATGCCGGTGCGCGACCTCGCGAACTCCGCCGCCGGGTTCGAGGACCTGCTGGGCCGGGAGGCGACGCTGCTCACCGAGCGGCTGAGCGAAACGCCGGGCGCACGGGTGCTCGACGACTTCTTCGGCGCCCGGCTGCGCGACGCGCCGTCGCCCCCGCGTCCGGTGCTCGGCGCCTGGCACCGGCTGGACGCCACCCAGGGCCGGCTGAAGATCTCCGCGCTCGCCGACGAGCTCGGCTGGACCCCGCGGCACCTGACCACCCGGTTCCGGGCCGCGTTCGGGCTCGGCCCGAAGACCGTCGCGCGGATCTTCCGGCTGCGGCACGCGTCGTCGCTGGCCGGGCGGCTGCCGTGGCCGGAGATCGCGCACCGGTGCGGGTACGCCGACCAGTCGCACCTCAACCGCGACTTCCGGGCGCTGGCCGGGTGCACACCGACCGAGTTCGCGGGCTGATCCGCGGCTACAGCGGCAGCCAGGTCATCCGCTGCCCGTGCGGCGCGGTCCGGGCCAACGCGTGCGCCTCGGCCTTGCCGTCCTCCCACCGCACGACGCCCAGCGTCGCGAGCCCGTCCGCGCCCGAAAGGTCGTCGCGGCCCGGCAGCACCAGCTCCAGCCCGGCCCCGTAGAACTCCTCCGAAACCCACCAAACCGGCCGCGAAGAAGCCAGCTCGGCCAAAGCCGCAACGAACGCGGCCCGCTTCTCCGCGGAGAAATAGGCCAGGACGTGGCTGGTCAGCACCACCAGCGGCCCCTCCAGCGACCCCGCCGCCGACGCCAGGTCGTCGACCCCGTCGCCGGTGATCAGCCGCGGCCGGTGGCGGGCCTGCTCGGCCGCCGCCGTGCGCAACAGCCTGATGCGGTCCGGCTGGTCCGCCCAGACGCACGCCTCCAGCCAGGCCAGCTCGTCCTCGTCCGAGAGGTCCACCGGTGCCCGGTCGAGGCCCGCCCGGTCCAGCAGCGCGAGCTTCTTCGGCAGCTTCGGCACCACCGCCCCCGGTGCCAGGTCCAGCGCGCAGTGCAGCCCCACCGCCGACTTCGTCGGGCCCGCCGTCAGCTGGTCGCCGCCGTCGCACTGGTAGCGGTAGCCGAAGCGGTCCAGGCCCAGCAGCAGCCCCGCGCTGCAGCCGACCTCGAGCAGCGCGACCTTCCCGCCCGCTTCGCGCGCCGCCCGGGCCACGCCCGGGTACAGCAGTGCCGCCCGGCGGACCTCGTTGGTCTGCGTATAGCGCGAAGAAATCAGCGCGCGCGCCTTCTCGGCCCGCTCCAGCAGGAACGACCGGAACAGCGGCCACGTGTCGGAGTCCACCCCGTCGAAGCCGCCCAGTGACGGGTAGTACCGCGAGAGCGGGTGGATCGGGTCGGCCTGCACCAGGCGGTGCGCGACCGCCATCAGCAGCGTCCCGCGCACCTCGCCGTCGCGGGCCGACGCCAGCAGCCCGGCGACGTCGTCGTCCGCGGCGGCCTGCTGGGCCAGGTGCTCGTACAGCGGCGAGACCCCGCGGGCCTCGGCTTCCGCGAACGTGCGGAGTATCCCCTTGATCGCGTCCAGGTCCATCAGAGCCTCATTCGTGCGGCACCGGCCGGCCCGGCTGCTCCCCGCCCCGAGTCTCCCCGTACGACCGCTTCGGCACCATCACCTTCCGCCGGAAGGTGCACACGATCAGGCCGTCCTGCTTGTAGCCGCGGGTCTCGACGTACACCACGCCACGGTCGTCCTTGGACTTCGACGGCGTCTTGTCGAGCACCTCGGTCTCGCCGTAGATCGTGTCGCCGTGGAAGGTCGGCTTCACGTGCTTGAGCGACTCGACCTCGAGGTTCGCGATCGCCTTGCCGGAGACGTCGGGCACGGACATCCCGAGCAGCAGCGAGTAGACGTAGTTGCCGACGACGACGTTCTTGCCGAAGTCGGTGGTCTCCTCGGCGTAGTGCGCGTCCAGGTGCAGCGGGTGGTGGTTCATGGTGAGCAGGCAGAACATGTGGTCGTCGTATTCGGTGACCGTTTTGCCCGGCCAGTGCCTGTAGACCGCACCGACCTCGAACTCCTCGTAGTACCGGCCGAACTGCACTCGTCTTCTCCTTGCCCGCGTAACACCGCGTGAGGCTGGTACGACACGCATCCGTAGTGAGGAGTACCCTCAACCATCGGTGTTCGCGCGTCAACGCGAGCCCCGCCACTGTTGCCCCCCGGCCCGAAGGAGGTGAGGAACTCGATGAGTAGTGGCGATAGTCCGCTCCCTAGTAGTCCCAGCGTTCCCACCTCACGGGTCGTCTCCAGGTAGGCCTTCTCTCCCCGGGAACGCTGGTGTGTCGCCGGGCGGACGCATTTCCGCCCCTGGTCCGTCGTCTCGCACGACCACGCACGACACCAGGAGATCCCATGCCTGCCATTCCCTCGCTCGGCGGCCTCCGCGGCCGCGGCAACAAGGGCGCGCCCCCGGTCCGCCCGATCCCGGTGCCGCTGTCCGCGTACGTCGTGGATTGCGCGGTCTACCTCGCGGGTGAGCGCCTGCCCGGCCGCTGGACCCACTCCGAGGCGATCAAGGAGGTCCGGAAGCGGCACGAGGGGTTCGTCTGGATCGGTCTCCACGAGCCGGACGCCCAGCAGATCCAGGGCGTCGCGGACACGTTCGGGCTCCACGAGCTGGCGGTCGAGGACGCGCTCGAAGCGCACCAGCGGCCCAAGCTGGAGCGCTACGACGACACGCTGTTCCTGGTGGTCAAGACCGTGCGGTACGTCGAGCACGAGTCGCCGACGACGGCGAACGAAATCGTCGAGACCGGCGAGCTGATGGTCTTCCTCGGCCGCGACTTCGTGATCACCGTGCGGCACGGGAACCACTCGGGGCTGGCGCGGCTGCGCCGCGAGCTGGACGAGGACCCGGAGCGGCTGCAGCTGGGGCCGTCCGCGGTGGTGCACGCGATCACCGACCACGTCGTCGACCACTACCTCGACGTCACCGGGCGGATCGAGACCGACATCGACGAGATGGAGGCGCAGGTCTTCGCGCCCCGCTCGCCGGTCAGCGCCGAGCAGATCTACCTGATGAAGCGGGAGGTCCTCGAGCTGCGCCGGGCGGTGATGCCCCTGGCCACGCCGATCCAGCGCCTGGCCGAGGGCTACACGCGGCTGGTGCCGGACGAGGTCCGCTCCTACTTCCGCGACGTCGCCGACCACCTCACGACCGTGTCCGAGCGGGTCGCGGCGTTCGACGAACTGCTGTCCACCCTGGTCGACGCGACCGTCGCGAAGATTTCCCTGCAGCAGAACACCGATATGCGCAAGATCACGTCGTGGGCGGCGATCATCACCGTGCCGACGATGATCGCCGGTATCTACGGGATGAACTTCGACTACCTGCCCGAGCTGCACTGGAAGTTCGGGTACCCGCTGGTGATCAGCGTGATCCTGGCGATCTGCCTGTTGCTGTACCGAATATTCCGGAAGAACGGCTGGCTGTAGGTCCCCTTTCTTTCCCCACCGGATTTCCTTCGGAGAACTGTCATGTCCAGGCTCCTTTCCAACCTCAAGTTCTGGGCGCTCGCGCTCAGCCTCGTGTGGATCTTCGTGATCACTTTCGTCATCGTGGCCGACCCCGGGTTCGCGCACGGGATGAAATAACGGCGCGGCGTCCTATCCTGGGCGCATGCCGAAAGCGCTGGTCGTCTCCGACGAGGTCGACGAGCGGTTGTGGACCGACGCGGTCCGCGCCGTCTCCGTCGACCTGGTCATCGGCGCCGGCGACCTGCCCTACGACTACCTGGCGTTCCTGGCGAGCGCGCTCGACGTGCCGTGCGTGTTCGTGCCCGGCAACCACGACCCGGACCTGAGCGGCTACACGCGCTACGGCGGGCTGTCCATGAAGGACGGTTTCCCGACGGTCTGGCCCGGCCCGGCGGGCGGCATCAACGCCGACGGACGCCTGGTCGACGTCGCCGGCCTGCGGTTCGCCGGGCTCGGCGGCTCGGTCCGCTACAACGACGGGCCGAACCAGTGGACGCAGCGCCAGCAGGCCCGGCGGGCCCGCGGGCTGGTCCGGCGCGCCCGCTTCCGGCGGTGGCGCGACGGGCGCGACGTCGACGTCCTGCTGACGCATTCGCCGCCGCGGAACCTGGGCGACCGCGAGGACCCGCCGCACCGCGGGTTCGCGTGCCTGCACCCCACGATCGCGGCACTGCGCCCGAAGTGGCTGCTGCACGGGCACATCCACCCCCACGGCGAGTCGGTGCCGGACCGGGTGGCCGGCACGACCCGGATCCGCAACGTGGTGGGCCACCGGATCATGGAGTTCTGATGAAAGAGACCGGATTCCCCCGCGCCGACGCGGAAAACGACTTCCTCCGCGCGCGCCGGGGCCAGGTGCTCTCGCGGCTTTCGACGTGGCTGCGCCGCGAGCCCGACGACGTCAACATCATGCTGCCGTTCCACGAGGTGGTGGAGGCGCTCGGCTACCTCGGCGAGCACCGGATCGGGCTGCGGGTGATCAAGCTGGAGTCGATCGCCGGCACGGTCGACCGCAGCCGCGACTTCGACCGCCGCTTCCGCCCGACGTCCGCCCGCGTCCGCCAGCGCTGGGAGCGCCTGGCGCTGGCCGCCCGCCGCGGCGAAGAGATCCCGCCGATCGAGGTCTACCGCGTCGGCGAGCTGCACTTCATCATCGACGGCCACCACCGCGTCTCGGTGGCGATCGCCCAGGGACTGTCCACAATAGAGGCTTCGGTGACGGTCGTGAAGACCAAACTGGACCCGAGCGGCATCCGCCACCGCGGCGACCTGATCGTCAAGGACTACCGCCGCCTGTTCCTCGAGCGCGTCCCGCTGACCGGCCACGCCCGCGCGTCGGTGATCGTGTCGGACCCGTGGGACTACGCGAAGCTGGGCGAGCACGTGGAGGCGTGGGGCTTCCGGCTGATGCAGGACGAGGGCAGGTTCTGCGACCGGGCGAGCGTGGCGCAGCGCTGGTTCGAGGAGGAGTTCGTGCCGGTGGTGGGCATGCTGCGGCAGGCGGGGCTGATCGGCGACCGCACGGACGCCGAGGCGTACATGTGGGTGGCGGCGGAGCGGTACCGCCTGATCCGCACCCACCGCTGGGACGACGACGTCATCGAGACGCTGCGGTCACGGCGGCACTAGCCGGTAGACCACCAGCGTCTGCTCGGGTCGTTCGGCAACGTGGAACGCGGCGTGCGGCACGGTGATCAGGCCCAGCCGGGGATGCCGCAGGCGCTTGTGCCCCGCGTGGCTGAACTGGACGTCGTACTGCGGCCACCACTCGCGCACTTCGGGGCTGGCCTCGGTCAGCTCGGCCACGAGCCGGGTCACGCGCGGGTGGCCGGGGTGCCGTCCCGCGATCGCCCGCAGCCGGGCCAGGACGCCGCGCGCCTCCCGCTCCCAGTCGACCAGCACCTCGCGCGCGGCCGCCTCGGTGAACAGCCAGCGCACGACGTTGCCGCCCCGCCCGATCCCCCGGAACAACTCCTCGGCGGCGTCGTTGAGCGCGAGGACGTCGTAACAGATCCCGGTGACGTACGCGGGGTTGTCGCCCAGCAACGCCGGGACACCCGCGACCTCGGGCGCGGCTTCCTCGGTGACGCTTTCCCCGGCCGTCGCCCGGCCACCGGCGAGGCGGTGCAGGTGCTCCTGCTCGGCGCCGGTCAGCCGCAGCGCCCGGGCCAGCGCGTCGAGCACCTGAGCGGAGGGCCGCACGTCGCGGCCCTGCTCGAGGTAGGTGAGCCAGGTGGCGCTGATGCCGGCCAGCAGGGCCAGTTCCTCGCGACGCAGCCCGGGGGTCCGGCGGCGCCCGGTGGCCGGCAGGCCCGCGTCGGCCGGGGCCAGCCGCTCCCGGCGGCTGCGCAGGAACGCGCCCAGTTCGGTGCTCACCCTGGAACCTCCAGTACCAGAATAAGGCGATTCTGGATACCAGCTTAACGGACGGTGAGGCTGGTGCCATGCAAGCTTGGATCGCGACCGCACAAGACGTACGCCTGTCCGAAGTGCCGGAGCCCACGCTCAAGGGCGGTGGCGTGCTCGTGGAGGTGCTCGCCGCGCACCTCCCGGCGTACACGAACGCCGTGGTGCGGGGAAACCGCGGTGGCCTGCCGGTTCCCCTGGTCCTGGGACCGTCCTGCGTCGGGCGCGTGCTCGCCGTCGCGCCGGACGTGTTCCACGTCGAGCCGGGCGACATCGTGCTGGACACCGCGCTGCTCGACGCGGGTGGCGGCGACGAGATCCTGGTGGGCTGGGTCGGCCTGGGCGGCTCCGGCGCCGGCAGCGAACGGACGGACCGCATGCGCACGGTGTGGCGTGACGGCGTCTTCGCGGAGAAAGCCTTGTGCGCCAAAGAAACCCTGATCAAGCTGCCCGGCGCGGAAAGCTACCCGGATCCGGCCCGCCTGGCGTTCCTGCCGTGGCTCTGCGTCGCCGCCGCGGGCCTGCACGCGGCGGGCCCGATGGCCGGCCGCGACGTCGCCATCGTCGGCGCGACCGGCCAGATGGGAGGCGCGGCGGTGCTGACGGCGCTGGCGGAAGGCGCGGCGACGGTGACGGCGGTGGGCCGCAACGAGGAGGCGCTCGGCCGGCTGGCCAAGCTCGACCCGCGCGTCCGCACCCACCGGCTGACCGGCGACCGCGCGACGGACGCGGCGGGCATCGGCCCGGTGGACGTGGCCCTCGACACGCTCGGCGCCACGCCGTCGGCGGACGCGACCATGGCCGCCTACGGCAGCCTGCGGGTGCGCGGCACCCTGGTGCTCGTCGGCGGCGTGCGCCAGGACCTGCCCATCCCGTACGGCGACCTGATGCACCGACGGCTCACCCTGCGCGGCTCCTGGATGAGCGACGAGCGGACGGTGACGACGGTGTGGCAGCTGGTCCGGTCCGGGGTGCTGGACCTCTCGGCGATCGAGCTGCTGACGGCCGGCCTGGCCGACCCGGCGGCCGCCCTCGACCTGGCGGAGCGCACGACCGGCCTCCGGTTCGTCGCCCTCGTCCCCTAGAAGGCCAGTCCTGGCGTCAACGCCACCTGCCGCACCTGGTCGAGGGTCAGCGTGGGCTCGGGCCGCTGGGACGGCGTGTGCAGGTCCTTCCGCTCCGGCTCCCCGCTGTCGCTCGACGAGACCGCCACATAGCCCCAGGGGGCCGACAACGCCGCCCGGTGGACGAGCGCCCCGGTCGACTGGTCCGTCGTCAGCTGCAGCGTTCCCTGCGGCAACCGCTCCACCGAGCACGAGATCGACTCGCCCGGAACGCAGGAGGGCGTCGCCGAATTCGGCGTCGGGTACAGCACCACTGTCACCGAGCCCGTCCCTCGCGCATCCGTCACCCGGATGTGCGTGCGGAAATCCGCCTCCCGAGGCGCATCGCCCACCGGGTCCGCGACAACAGCGAACGAGCCCGGCGAGATCCGCGCGTCCGGCGCCAGCAGCGGACGCACCGCCCCGGCCACCACGCAGCTCAAGCGCTCTGCCAAAGCCTCGCGCGTCGACCCGGACGGGCAGGACGGCCCCGCCACCGAACCCCGGTCCGGCAGCACCACCACCGCCAGCCCGAGCGCCAGCACCACCACGGCCACGGCCGCCGCCCCCGTGAGCAGGTGCTGACGGCGCGAACGCCGGGCCGCCGCGAGCACCCGGTCGCCGGCGAGGCCGAGCGGGGGCTCGTCTTCGGTCACGTACGCCGTCAGCAAGGACCGGACCTCTTCCATCACGACTCCTCCGTCGCCGGCGCCGGCAGGGCGACGCGCAGGGCCCCGACCCCGCGGGCCGTCTGGGACTTGACCGTTCCTTCCGCGACGCCGAGCAGCGTCGCCACCTCGCTCACCGGGAGGTCCTCGAGGAACCGCAGGACCACCATCGCGCGCTGCCGGGGCGTCAACCCGGCCAACGCGCGCTCGACGTCGAGGCGCAACGACGGGTCCCGGCCCGGTGGCGACTCCCGCTCCGGCACCGAAGGCGTCACGTGCTCACGCCCGGCTCCCCGCCGTCCGGCCAGGAACAGGTTCAGCAGGATGCGGCGCGCGTAGGCGTCGACCGTGGCCGGGCGGACCCGCCGCCAGCGCCGGTACAGCTGGACGAACATGGCCTGGACCAGGTCTTCTGCCGCGTGCCAGTCCCCGCTGAGCGCGAACGCCACCCGGCGGAACCGCTGGACCCGCGCGGCGAAGTACTCGCTGAAATCGACGTCTCGTGACACACCCTTATTAGTGCGCGGAGGCCCCGGAAGGTTCAACTGTCCCCCGTGCGAGCTACAAGCAGGTGTCCGCTCCGAGGGGACGCTTCCCGGCCGCCGCCTCCCTAGCGTTCTTCCCAGGCCGCGGGGCTTCCGCCGCGGGTGAGACGAAGGGGTTCCCATGAGGATCGTCTGGCAGCTGCTGGCGGTGGCGGCGGTCGCGTTCGCCGGGCAGCAGTGTGTGGCCGCGGTGGACGGAAATCCGTGGCTGACGCTGTTCTTCGGCGGACTGACCGCCGTGCTCGCGGTCCTCGCCTACCGGTGGGTGGTGCGCAGGACCGAGCACCGCGCGGTCACCGAGCTGGCCCGCCCCGGGGCCGGGGGTGCGCTCGGCCGGGGGACGCTGATCGGGATCGCGATGTTCACGGCCGTCATCGCGAACATCGCCCTCGTCGGGGACTACGAAATCCGTGGCTGGGGCACCGTGCCGGGGGCGCTGGGACTCGTCGGCTTCATGGCCGCCGCCGCGGTGACGGAGGAACTGCTGTTCCGCGGCATCCTGTTCCGGGTCGTCGAGAACCGGCTCGGAACCTGGCTCTCCCTGGTGCTGAGCGGTCTGGTGTTCGGCCTCGTGCACCTGTTCAACGAGCACGCGAGCCTGTGGGGCGCCATCGCCATCGCCATCGAGGGCGGCGGCCTGCTGACTGCCGCGTACATCGCGACGCGCAAGCTGTGGCTGCCGATCGGCCTGCACTTCGGCTGGAACTTCGCCGGGGCGGGGATCTTCGGCGCGGTGGTCTCCGGCAAGGACACCCCGCAGGGACTGCTGAACGCCGTCACGTCCGGGTCGCCGGTCATCACCGGCGGCGACTTCGGCCCGGAGGGCAGCCTGTACTCGGTGCTGTTCTGCACGCTGGGAACGGGGGCGTTCCTGTGGCTGGCCCACCGGCGCGGGCGCCTGGTGCCGCGCCGCCGCTCCGAGCGGGTCGCCGACGTCACTACACTTTCCCGGTGATCGATCACCGGGCGGCCTTGGCGCGGTGGCGCCGGCTCGACGTCGTGGTCCGCGACCTCCCCCTCGGGCTGCTGTTCCTGGCGGCCGCGTTCCTCCCGGTGCTGCGGAGCCACGGGACGCAGCTCGGCGGTGTGCCGGAGCGCCCCTTCGACGCGCTGGCCGTCGTGGTGATCGCCGTCGAGAGCCTGCCGCTCGCCCTGCGACGGCGCTCGCCGGCCGGGTGCCTGACGCTGGTGGCGCTCGGCTTCGCCGTCGACCAGCTCCGCGGCTACCACACGTTCGCCGCCGCCGCGCTCGCCTTCGCGCTGGTGAGCGCCGGCGCCCATCTCGAACGGCGCCGGCGCACCACCGCGGCCGGGTTCTCGGTGGCGTACGTGGTGCTGGCGATCGCCCTGTCCCGGTTCGGTGCGGAGCCGGTGTCGGAGTACGTGTCGTTCTTCCTGCTGCTGGTGTTCGCGTGGGGCATCGGGTCCTGGGTGCGCACGACCCGGGCCGCGGAAGCCGCCCACCGCCGCCGCGTCGCCGAGGACACCCGGGCCGCCGAGCGCACCACGATCGCCCGCGAGCTCCACGACGTCGTCACCCACCACGTGACGGCGATGGTCGTGCAGGCCGAGGCGGCCCGGTACCTGACCGCCGCGCCCGACCGGCTGGACCAGACCCTGACGGCGATCACCGACACCGGCCGCCGGGCCATCACCGACCTGCGGCACCTGCTCGACCTGCTCAACCCCGGGCACGAGGCGCCGTCCCCGGGCGGGCTCCGCACGCTCGTGGAGCAGGCCCGCCGGGCCGGGCAGCCGGTGGAGTTCACCGAGGAGGGCACCCCCGCGGAGTCGGCGGGCAGCGCGGACCTGGTGGCCTACCGGGTCGTCCAGGAAGCGCTGACGAACGCCCTCAAGCACGCGCGCGGCAGCCGTACCGCCGTCGAAGTGCACCACGGCGACCGGGAAATCGCGGTGACGGTCAGCACGAACGGTGCCACGAGCGTGTCCCCCGGCGGAAGCGGCCGCGGGCTCGCCGGGCTCCGGGAGCGGGTCGCCGTCCTGGGCGGCGACTTCAGCGCCGGCGACGACGACGGCGGGTTCGTCGTGCGCGCCCGGATTCCCACCGGGAACCCCGCATGAGCGCGCCGATCCGGGTCCTGGTCTGCGACGACCAGATGCTGATCCGCACCGGCCTGGTGACGATCATCGGTGCCCAGCCGGGTTTCGAGGTGGTCGGCGAGTGCGGCGACGGGCGCGCCGCGGTGGACCTGGCCGCCCGGCTGCACCCGGACGTCGTCGTGATGGACGTGCGCATGCCGGTGCTCGACGGCATCGAGGCCACCCGGCTGCTGGCCGGGGCCGGCGTCCCGCACCCGGTCAAGGTGCTCGTGCTGACGACGTTCAACCTGGACGAGTACGTCTACGAGGCCCTGCGCGCGGGCGCGAGCGGCTTCCTGCTCAAGGACGCCCCGCCGGACCGGCTGTTGCACGGGATCCGGACGGTGGCCACGGGCGCGGCCCTGCTGGACCCGGAGGTGACCCGCCGGCTCGTGGGCCGGTACGGCGCCCGGATCCGCCCCTCCGCGGACGCGGCACCGGAGGTCCCGCTGACGCCCCGCGAGCTGGAAGTCCTGCGGCTGCTCGCGGACGGGATGTCGAACAGCGAAATCGCGGAGCGGCTCTTCATCAGCCAGGAAACGGTGAAGACGTTCGTGTCGCGCATCCTGACCAAGCTGGACCTGCGCGACCGCGTCCAGGCGGTCGTCTACGCCTACCGGCACGGCCTGGTGACGTGACCGGGAGGCCCGGTCACGTCACCAGGGAGAACTACATGTGCACGGCGCCCGGCGCCGCTTCGCCCTTCGGGACACCCGGGCGCAGCAGCAGGCCGCTGACCACCGCGCCGGCCACGAAGATCACCGCGGCCCAGGTGAAGGCCGTCGTGTAGCTCTCGATGGCCGCCTCGGCCGCGAGCTGCGGCGTCGGCGCCTTGCCCGCGACGTAGGCCGTGGCCGCGTTGCCGGCGAGCGTCGAAAGCAGCGCCGTGCCGATCGAACCGCCGACCTGCTGCGCGGTGTTCACCGCCGCGGACGCGACGCCGGAGTCGTGCGCCTCGACGCCGAACGTCGCGACGCTCATCGCCGGCGCCATCGCCAGCCCGATGCCGAAGCCCATCACCAGGAGCGGGCCCAGGACACCGGAGGTGTACGTGCTCTCGAGGCCGATGGTGCTCAGCCAGAACAGGCCCGCGGCGGCGATCGCCATGCCGGTCGGCACCAGCGGCCGGGGGCCGAACCGGGGCAGCAGCACGGCCGTCGCCGTCGTGGCCGACAGCATCAGCGTCGCCACCATCGGCAGGAACCCGACGCCGCTCTGGATCGGCGTGAACCGCAGGTTCTGCTGCACGTAGAAGGTCAGGAACAGGAAGATCGCGAACATCCCGATGGCCAGGAGGAACATCGCCAGGTAGGAGCCGCCGCGGTCCCGGTCGAGCAGCACGCGCAGCGGCAGCAGCGGGTGCGCGACGCGCTGCTGCAGCCACACGAACACGGCCAGCAGCACCACACCGGCGGTCAGGAAGCCCCAGACCGACACCGACGACCACGAGTCCGACTCGGCGTTCGCGAAGCCGTAGACCAGCGCGAACAGCCCGGCCGACGCCGTCACCGTGCCCGGCAGGTCGAGCTTCGGCCGCGGGCCCTCGTCCTTCTGGTTGCGCAGCAGGACCGAGCTGCCGGCGAACGCGATGACCGCGAAGATGATGTTCACGAACATGCACCAGCGCCAGTCGAGGTACTCGGTGAGCACGCCGCCGAGCAGCAGCCCGACCGCCGCGCCGCCACCGCCGATGGCGCCGAACACGCCGAACGCGCGACCGCGTTCCTTCGGGTCGGTGAACGTCGTGGTCAGCAGCGAAAGCGTGGCGGGCGCGAGCAGCGCACCGAACACGCCCTGCGCCGCACGGGCGACCAGCAGCATCTCGATGTTGGTCGCGAAGCCCCCGAGCGCGGACACCGCGGCGAAGCCGGCCAGGCCGACGAGCAGGGCGTTCTTGCGGCCGAAGAGGTCCGCGAGCCGCCCGCCGAGCAGCAGCAGGCTGCCGAACGCGAGCGCGTACGCCGTGACGACCCACTGCCGGGCGTCGTTGGAGAAGCCCAGGTCGACCTGGGCGGACGGCAGCGCGATGTTCACGACGGTCGCGTCCAGCACGACCATCAGCTGCGCGATGCCGATCATCACCAGGATCAGCCAGCGTCTGGCGTGGTGCGGGTTCTCGGCGGCGCGCGTGTCCCCCGACGGCGCGACGGCGAGTGTGGACTCGGACATGGAGGGTCCTCACAGAATGTGATCGGAAGATTATGTGGAGTAGGTATCTCCCCTTACTCGCCCCAAGGTACACAAGAACCGGAGATGCCGCCTCTACTTCACGAGCTAGACTGGAGGCATGGCACGGGACGCTGGTCCCGCCGCACCGGCGCGGCCGCTGCGGCGTGACGCTGAACTCAACCGCCGTCGCATCCTGGCGTCGGCCCGCGAAGTGTTCGGCCGGCGCGGGCTCGAGGCCACGCTGGACGACATCGCCCACCACGCCGGCCTCGGCGTCGGCACGGTCTACCGCCGCTTCCCCAGCAAGGAACACCTGGTGGAAGCCATGTTCGCCGAGCGGATGGAGGAGATCGGCGACCTCGCCGTGAAGTCACTGAAAGCCGATGACGCGTGGCAAGCGTTCGTCGACTTCACGTGGCAGGCGGCCGAGCTGCACTCCGCCGACCGCGGGCTACGCGAGATCATGCTGTCCAACAAGTTCGGCCACGACCACGTCGCCGAAGAGAAAGCCCGCATGGTGCCGTTGATCACACAGCTCATCGAGCGGGCCCAAGCGGCCGGTGGGCTGCGGCCGGACTTCGCCCCCTCGGACATGGCGCTGGTGCACATGATGGTCGGCTCGGTGGTGGAGTTCACGTGTGCGGTGGACCCGGACCTCTGGCGGCGTTCCCTCGCCATGCTGCTCGACGGGCTCCGCGCCCAGCCCGGCAAGCCGTCGACGCTGCCCCACCCACCGCTCGACGAGCACGAGATCGAAGAAGCGATGTCCTGCTGGCGCCCCTGACGCACAGCTGCGCGCCGGTGATCGCCTCGGGATCACCGGCGCGATGCGTCGGACGCGTTACTCGGACGGGATGACCGCCCACATGATCAGGTAGGCCACGAACTGCGGCCCGGGCAGCAGGCAGGACAGCACGGCCAGCAGCCGCACGGTGCCGGTCTTCATGCCGTACCGCTGGGCCAGGCCCGCGCAGACGCCGCCGATCATGCGGCCGTGGCGCGGGCGGGACAGCCGTCGTGTGACCGGTGCGCTCATCGTCTTTCCCTTTCCTCGAAGTTCCGATACCTCCACTTCACCACCGGAGTACCCGCTTCCGCATCGCTCGCGGGAAGGACTGCTCCCTTAGGGGACGGCAAAGCCGAAAATCGTTCAGATGACAGGGGAAACGTCCTCGCGTGCACCCAAGACCGCCTGAGCTGCCCGTTTGTCCCGAGCGGCCCGAAAAGATTGAGAGATGTCCCCGTCAGGGCTGGTTTTTCCGCCCGATGTGGTGATACTTGCACCCCGTGTACCCGCGTCCGAAAAGCTTGGCCGTCGCGATGCTCTGCGCCCTGCTCACCGGTGGCTGCGCCACCACCCAGGCCGCGCCCGAGCCGGCTTCCGGGCCCACGCCACTGACCGCCGCCGACGCGCTCGGCGACTTCGGCAGCATCGACTACTGCAGCCTGCTGGACGTGCCCGAGGTGGCACCCGGTGCGGTCGCCGTCCCGACGTTCGAGAACTGCCACGCCGACGCCGGCCCGCGCACGATCCTCGTCGGGCCGCTGGCCTTCGACTCCGACCCGAACATCAAGCCCTACGCCTACCCCGGGCAGGTGCCCGACGGCGTCGCGGTCCAGCAGTCGATGTTCAACGACCGCACCGCGTGCACCCGGGCGATCACCTTCGCCGACGGCACCCGGCTCGACCTGTCGGTCACCGACGACGGCGACGACCGGGCCGCCCGCTGCGGTGTCGCGGACGCCACCGTCGGCTCGGCGCTGGCCGCGATCACCGCGCACAAGGTCGGGCGGCTGACGTTCCCGGACCGTTCGTGGGGCCGGGTCGCACCGTGCGTCCCGCTCGACGACCACGACCTCGACGCCGCCGCCGGCCCCGGCAGCCAGCCGACGATCGGCCTGTCCGGGCACAGCTGCATCCGCGGCAAGATCAGCTTCAAGCTGACGGTGGAGACGACGGAACCGCCCGGAGCGGCCGAAAAGCTCGGCGGCCGCGAGGCACGCGTCCGGGTCGCGGGCGCGTTCTGCCTGGTCGACACGACCCAGCCGGCGCCGGGTCTGCCGGGCCGCCGCGAACTGGCGGAGATCAGCGTGGTGGAAACGGCGGGCACGGCAGGCGACGGCACGTGCGCCCTGGCCCGCGGCGCGGCGAACACGATCCTGCCGCGCCTCCCCGCTCCCGGAAAGCCGTGAACGGCCCGTTGACGGCGTTCAGGTCCGTCAACGGGCCGTTCACGGACTCCGGTCAGTCCTCGTAGGTGAGGTTCTTGCCGTTCGACGGGTCGAACAGCTTGATCTTGTCCGCGTCGTACCAGACCTCGAGGCCGGCGTTCTCCGCCGCCGTCGACTCCGCCGACAACCGCGCCACGATCTGGGACTCGGCGCCCGGGACGTCCGCGGACCCGCTGTCCGCGGCGAGCTCGGCCAGCTCCTGGGCGGTCGCGGCCTCGCCCTCCACCGTGAAGTGGGCGAACTTCTCCGAGCCCATCGACTCCAGGACGTCGATGTGCGCGGTGAACGTGGTTCCGCCGGCCTTCTGGCCCGCTTCGACCAGCGCCGCGTCCTCGAAGTGCTCCGGCCGGACGCCGACGATCACGTCTCGGGGCGCGCTCGCCTTCTCCACCAGCTGCCGGACGCGGTCCGTCAGCGGCGTCGTGCCCAGTGCGCTGCGCAGCTCGTTGTTCTCCAGCGTCGCCGGGACGAAGTTCATCGACGGCGAACCGATGAACCCGGCCACGAACAGGTTCGCCGGGTTGTCGTAGAGGAACTGCGGCGAACCGATCTGCTGCACGTACCCGCCGCGCAGCACCACGACCCGGTCGCCCAGGGTCATGGCCTCGGTCTGGTCGTGCGTGACGTACAGCGTCGTCGTGCCGAGCTGCTTCTGGATCTTCGACACCGACGTCCGCATCTGGCCGCGCAGCTTGGCGTCCAGGTTGGACAGCGGCTCGTCCATCAGGAACGCCTTGGGATTCCGGACGATCGCCCGGCCCATCGCGACGCGCTGGCGCTGGCCACCGGAGAGGTTGGCCGGCTTGCGGTCCAGGTGCGCGGTCAGGTCGAGGATCTTCGCGGCCTCTTCGACCTTCGCCCGCACGGTCTTGTCGTCGACCTTGGCCAGCCGCAGCGGGAAGGCCATGTTCTCCCGGACGCTCATGTGCGGGTAGAGCGCGTAGGACTGGAACACCATGGCGATGTCCCGGTCCTTCGGGGCCTTCTCGTTGACGCGCTTGCCGTCGATGCGCAGTTCGCCGGAGGAGATGTCCTCCAGGCCGGCCACCATGTTCAGCGTCGTCGACTTCCCGCAGCCGGACGGGCCGACCAGGATGATGAACTCGCCGTCGGCGATGGTGATGTCCACTTCGGACACGGCGAGGGCACCGTCGGGGTACTTCTTCGACACCTTGTCGAGCACGATCTCTGCCATAGCGCTACCCCTTCACCGCACCGGAGGTCAGCCCCGCCACGATGCGACGCTGGAAGAACAACACGAACACAATGATCGGGATGGTGATCACGACCGCGGCCGCGCTCACCTGCCCGGTCGGGTCCTCGAACTGCGAGGACCCGGTGAAGAACGACAGCGCCGCCGGCACCGTGCGCGACGCCGTGGTCGACGTCAGCGAGATGGCGAACAGGAAGTCGTTCCAGCAGAAGATGAACACCAGGATCGCCGTGGTGAACACGCCCGGCGCGGCCAGCGGCGCGATCACCTTCCGGAACGCCTGCGCCGGCGTCGCGCCGTCCATCTTCGCCGCCTTTTCCAGCTCCCACGGGATTTCCCGGAAGAACGCCGACAGCGTGTAGATCGACAGCGGCAGCGCGAACGTGATGTAGGGCAGGATCAGCCCCGGCCACGTGTCGAACAGCCCGAGGTTCCGCTCGATGTTGAACAGCGGCGTCACCAGCGACACCTGCGGGAACATCGCGATCAGCAGCGACAGCCCGACGAGCACCTGCTTGCCGGGGAAGTCCAGCCGGGCGATCGCGTACGCGGCCATCGTGCCCAGCACCACCGCGATCACCGTCGAGATGATCGCGATGCCGATGGAGTTCACCAGCGACAGCACGAACTCGGAGGTCTGGAAGATGTCCGCGTAGTTCTGCCAGGTCCACTCCTGCGGGATGAAGTTCCCGTCGGTCAGCGTGGCCTTCGTCTTGAACGACAGCGAAACCACCCAGAGCACCGGCACCAGCGCGAACACCAGCACGATGATGTCGACCAGGCCCCAGCGGCTTTTGCGGCCCGTTGTGACGGTTCCCATCGCCATCAGCGCTTACCCCCGTTGTCCGAGCCCGGCGCTGCGGTGCCGAACACCTTGATGAAGATGAACGCGATGATCGCCACCGTGATGAAGATCAGCACCGACATCGTCGACCCGATCCCGAGGTTGAGCCCCTTGACCAGGTTGTTGTAGGCCTGCATGGACACCGACCCGGTGTCCTGCGCGCCGTTGGTGAGGACGTAGATGTTGTCGAAGACGCGGAACGCGTCCAGCGTGCGGAACAGCAGCGCCACCAGGATCGCCGGCTTCATCACCGGCAGCATCACCTTCGTGAACCGCTGCCACGCGGTCGCGCCGTCCATCGACGCGGCCTTGAGCAGGTCGTCCGGCACCAGCGCCAGACCCGCCATCAGCAGCAGCGCCATGAACGGCGTGGTCTTCCACACCTCGGCTTCGATGATGATGAACAGCGACGGCCACCGCTGGGTCAGCGGCGCCCCGTCGGCGGCGAGCAAGTTCGCCAGGTAGCCGGTCTTCGGCGTCCACGCGTAGAACCACGACAACGCCGCGACGACGGTGACGATGGCGTACGGGATCAGCGCGACCGTGCGGACCAGGCCGCGCCCGACCAGCGTCCGGTGCATCACCAGCGCCAGCACCATGCCGAGGACGAACTCGATCGCCACCGACACGACGGTGATGAACATCGTGGTGCCGAACGCGGTCCACCAGTACGAATTGGACAGCACGGCGCCGTAGTTGTCGAAGCCGATGAACTGCTGCTGTGCCGGGAAGCGCAGGTCGTACCGCTGCAGCGACAGCCAGATCGAGTAGAGGATCGGGTAGCCGGTGACCGCGATCATCACGAAGAACGCGGGCGCGCACAGCCACAGCCCGAGCCGCCGCTCGGCCTTCTTCCCTTCGGAGAGAACGGGTTTGCCCTTCTTGCGGGTCGTCGCCTCCTCGGCGACCGTGGCCCCGGCCGGGGTCGAGTCCTGGACGGTCACGGGATCACTCCCTTCGACTGGAGCGCGTCACCGAGCTGCTCGCGCAGCTTGGCCGCGGTGGCCTGCGGGTCGATGTCCGACGGCGGCGAAAGGATCTTCGAAAGGACCGTCGAGGCGTTCTGGTACGCCGGGCTCAGCGGGCGCACCGCGGCGGTCTTGAGCGCGGTGAGGATCGCGTCGCGCATCGGGTACTGGATCGCCATGTTCGGGTTGTCGGCCGAAGCCGGCTTGCCCGGGTCGAGCGGAACGTCGTTGTGGTACACGGATTCGATGCTCGGCGGCACACCGTCGTTGATCGCCGAGATCTTCTGGCTTTCCGGGCTGCGCAGGCACAGCGCCGCCTCGAAGGCCTCCGGCTTGTGCTGCGAATAGGTGCTCACCGCCAGGTCGAACCCGCCGATGGTGGTCCGGGCGGGCATCCCGGCCTGCGCCTGCGGGTAGACCGCCCACTTGAAGTGCGGCAGGTCCGCCTTCTTGTCCTTGGCGTAGGCGGCGTAGACGTACGGCCAGTTGAGCTGGAACGCGGCCTGGCCGCGCTGGAAGGCCTGCCGGATGTCGTCTTCCTTCATGTTGCTCAGCGACGGGTCGGTGAGCCCCGAGGTCGAGACCTTCTTGAGCAGTTCCAGCGCCTTCACGGCGCCTTCGTCCATCACCACGGACTTGCCGTCGTCGGACAGGATGTGCCCGCCCAGCGAAGCGACCAGCGTGTTGTAGAAGACCACCAGGCCTTCGTACTGCGCGCCGGTGAACACGATTTCGTAGGGCTTGCCCTGTCCTTTGAGCTCCTGGGCCTTCTGCATCATCTCGTCCCAGGTCGCCGGCGGTTTCGGCGTGACCCGGTCGTCGTACCAGAGCAGCTGGACGTTGGTGTTCTTCGTGGCCGCGTACAGCTTCCCGTTGTGGGTCGCGGTGTCCAGCGGCCCCTGCAGCACGCCCTGCGACGCCTCCGCCTTGTTCCGGCCGGTCCATTCCTCGGCCCAGCCCGCTTCGGCGAACTCCGAGACCCACGTGACGTCGAGGCCCAGGATGTCCATCGCGGTGTCACCCGCGGCCAGCCGGCGCGCCATCTGCAGCCGCTGGTCGTCCGCCCCGCGCGGCAGCTTGTTGTAGACGATTTCGTACTTGCCGGCCGCCTTCTGGTTGCAGCCGTCGACCACTTTCTGGAAATTGTCCTCGGGCGACATGTAGATGTTGATCTTGAGCCCGGAACTCGTCGCACAACCGGCCAGCATGCCGGTCACCAATGCCCCTGCCCCCAGCAGGACGGCGGTGCGGCCGGGCGAACGTCCTCGTTTGCCCGCGCCGATCCTCTTCCCCATAAGGCCTCCTCACCCGCGTGCACGCCGGTTACCGCGGTACCCGGTGGGCACCGCGACGCGATGAGGCGAAACCGCGCCAGCACCCCGACGTGCTAGTGCTCGGGCCGCCGCGCTGTGGGGCGAGGCCGCCCGACTGGTGTCGGCCAACTTATGCCGGGCGATCACACCCCGCAAGCAGTATCGGTAACGATTCAGCGCACCGCGCGTCGAATCGTGATTTTTCCCTGGTAAGGCCGGGGTTTTTCAGGGGTTCGCGGACGGCGGCTTGAGCGCCAGTTTGGCGAGCAGTTCCCGGCCCTGCTCGGCCGAGCGCGGCTGGCACAGGACGTCGTAGCGGCCGGCGACGAGCTGGCTCGCCGAGGAGAAGTCCCGCCGTCCCCGCGACATGCTGTACCCGATCGCGGCGAACATCAGCCCGGACAGCACCCCGAGCACCAGCCCGGTCAGCACCTGCAACGCGAAGCCCTGGTTGACGAACAACCCGAGCAGCAGCCCCGCGAACAAGCCGAACCAGGCCCCCGACACCGCGCCGGTGCCCAGGACGCGGCCCCAGCTGAGCTTCCCGATCACGCGCTCGACGAGCATCAGGTCGACCCCGACGATCGTGACGTCGCCGACCGCGAACTCGCTGTCGGCGAGGAAGTCGACCGCCTTCTGCGCCTCGCCGTAGGTCGCGTACGACCCGATCGGCCAGCCGGTCGGCGGGGTCGGCAGCCGTGGCAGGCCACCGGGCGCCCGCCCCCCACCAAAGGGACTACTCACCATCATCACCTGCGCACTCGTGGGTCCGGGCGTCCATCTTGTCAAGAACGCCCGGACCGTGCGAGCCGCTTACCCCGAAAGGCCGGGCGCTCCCGGCGCCGGCAACCGTGGACTTTGTCGACAGAGCGACAAACTCAGGACCGGGACCTGTACTCCCGCAGCAGACCGCGGCTGATGATCGTCTTCTGGATCTCGCTGGTGCCCTCGCCGATCAGCAGGAACGGCGCCTCGCGCATCAACCGCTCGATCTCGTACTCCTTGGAGTACCCGTAACCGCCGTGGATGCGGAAGGCGTCCTGCGTCACTTCCGCGCAGTACTCGGACGCGATGAGCTTCGCCATGCCGGCCTCGACGTCGTTGCGCGCGCCGGAGTCCTTGAGCCGGGCCGCGTTCACCATCATCAGGTGCGCCGCCTCGACCTTGGTCGCCATCTCGGCCAGCTTGAACGCCACGGCCTGGTGCTCGGCGATCGCCTTGCCGAACGTCTTGCGCTGCTGGGCGTACTCGACCGCGAGCTCGAACGCCCGGATCGCGATGCCGCACGCGCGCGCGGCGACGTTCACGCGGCCGACCTCGACTCCGTCCATCATGTACGCGAAGCCCTTGCCCGGCGCCTCGCCGAGCACCATGTCGGCACCGATCTCGTAGCCGTCGAAGACCGCTTCGGTCGTGTCGACGCCCTTGTAGCCCATCTTGTCGATCTTGCCGGGGATGGTGAGCCCGGGCGCCACCTCGCCGAAGCCCTCGGGCTTCTCGACCAGGAACGTCGTCAGGTTCTGGTGGGGCTTCTCCGCCCCTTCGTCGGTCTTGACCAGCAGCGCGATCAGGTTGGACGAACCACCGTTCGTCAGCCACATCTTCGAGCCGTCGATGACGTAGCCGTCATCGGTCTTCTTCGCCTTCGTCTTGATCGCGGCGACGTCCGAACCGAGGTCGGGCTCCGACATCGAGAAGGAGCCGCGGACCTCGCCGGTCGCCATCCGCGGCAGGAAGTGCCGCTTCTGCGCCTCGGTGCCGTGGCGGGAGATCATGTGCGCCACGATGAAGTGGGTGTTGACCACGCCGGAGACGCTCATCCAGCCCCGCGCGATCTCCTCGACGACCAGCGCGTAGGTCAGCAGCGACTCGCCGAGCCCGCCGTACTCCTCCGGGATGGTGATCCCGAACAGGCCCATCTCCTTCATGCCCTCGACGATGTCCGCCGGGTACGCGTCGGCGTGCTCGAGCTCCTGCGCGTGCGGGATGACCTCCTTGTCCACGAACTGGCGGACGGTCGCGAGGATCTCCGACTGCACGTCGGTCAGGCCGGCGGTCTGGGCGAGACGGGCCATCACAGCTCCCTTTCCGGAGTACGACGCCGCTCCCGGCGCTGGGTTACCGGTGAGTATGACTCCAAAGCCGCAACGCTGCTATGAGGGCGCTCACGCTCAGCGGGTCCAGCCCCGTAAAGTGCGGGAAGAGGGGAGAGATCATGACTTATCCACAGGATCCGAACAACCCGTACGGCCAGCAGCCGCCTTCGGGCGGTTACCAGCAGCCCGGTTACGGGCAGCAGTACCCGAGCGGCGGCTATCCGCAGTACCCGCCGCAGTACCCGGGCCACCCCGGGATGCCGGGCCAGCCGCGGGAAGGCTCGGGGCTCGCCGTCGGCGCGCTGGTCTGCTCGATCGTCGGCATCGTCCTCTGCTTCGTGGTCGGCATCGCGGGCATCATCATGGGCCACATCGCCCACGGCAAGGCGAAGCGCGGGGAAGCCGACGGCCAGGGCGTCGCGATGGCGGCGATCATCGTGGGCTACGCCGGGATCGCGCTGAACGTGGGGATCCTCGCCCTCGGGTTCACCGCCGGTTTCCTGGGCTACCGGTGACCGGGGCACCCGCGTTGGCTTCCCACCCGCACCGAGGGGACCTGTCATGACCGAGTCGTCCGGGGACAAGGAGCGTCCGGCCGACGACCCGACCGCGGCGTACGACCCGCCGGCGCCGGCGGACCCGGCGCCGTACGCGCCGGAGAACTACGACCCGCCGTCGGCCGACGCGACGATCGCCGACGCGCCGCCGTCGGACAGCGCGAGCACCACGGCCGCCGAGGTGCCGGCCGCAGACGTGCCCGCCGCGGACACGACCGTCGCCGCGGAGCAGCCCGGCCGGTTGCCGCCCGGGGCGTACGAAACCCCGGCGGCCTACATCCCGGGGACGCCTTACGTGCCCCCGGGGCAGCCGATCCCGGCCTACCAGCAGCAGCCGTACCCGCCGGCGTACGGCCAGCCGTACGCCACACCGGCGCCGTACGGGCAGCCCGCGCCGTTCGGGCAGCCGTACGCGACGCCGCGCGGGCAGGACAACGCGCTGGCGATCGGCGCGCTGGTGTGCGCGATCCTCGGCTTCTGCTCCGGCATCAGCGCGATCGCCGGGCTGATCATGGGTCACGTCGCGCTCGGCAAGACCAACCGCGGCGAGGCGGGCGGCCGCGGGCTGGCGACGGCCGCCGTGATCGTCGGCTACGTCGTGCTCGCGCTGTGGATCGGGTTCTTCACCACCCTGATCATCCTGGGCGCGAACGGCTACCTCGGCTCCTAGTCGGCCGACGGCAGCACCGCGTCGCCGGGGCTGCGCGGCGACGGCGTCGCGTGCCCGTTCACCTCCGGGTTCGCCTCGGGCTCGGGTTCGGGGCGGGCCGCGGGTTTCGGCGCCGGAGCGTCCGGCTTCGGCGTCTGCGCGTCGAGGAACCGCAGCAGCTCCACCGGGAACGGCAGCACCAGCGTCGAGTTCTTCTCCGACGACACCTGCACCACGGTCTCCAGCAGCCGCAGCTGCAGCGCCGCGGGGGTGTCGGCCATCGTCGCCGCGGCCTCCGCGAGCTTGTGCGACGCCTGCAGCTCGCCTTCGGCGGAGATGACGCGCGCGCGCCGTTCCCGCTCCGCCTCGGCCTGCCGCGACATCGAGCGCTTCATCGCCTCCGGCAGCGCGACGTCCTTGATCTCGACGCGGTCGATGTGGATGCCCCAGTCCAGCGCCGGGCTGTCGATCATCAGCTCCAGGCCTTCGTTGAGGCGCTCGCGGTTGGACAGCAGGTCGTCGAGCTCGCTCTTGCCGATGATCGAGCGCAGCGACGTCTGCGCGACCTGGCCGACCGCCGACCGGTAGTCCTGCACGTTGACCGCCGCGACGACCGGGTCGATGACCTTGAAGTAGACGACGGCGTCGACGCGGACCGTGACGTTGTCGCGGGTGATGCCGTCCTGGGCGGGGATCGGCATGGTCACGATCTGCATGTTGACCTTCTGGAGCCGGTCCGCGAACGGCACGAGCACCGCCAGCCCGGGTTCGCGCACCCGCGACTTCACCCGCCCGAACCGGTAGATCAGGCCACGTTCGTACTGCTTCACGACGCGCACGCTCGACGCGAGCCAGACTCCGCCCGCGAGGACGACGGCGCTGAGGATCTCCACCACCATGACTGCTCCCGGGGTTGCGTTTCCCCTTGAAAGCCCAGCGTACGCCCGCTGGAGAGCCGACGAAACGCGTTGGACGCGGCTGCCAGGCTGGGGTGGTGACCGACCTTCGCATCCCGCCGTTGTTCGCCGCCCGCGCGCCCCGGGTGCTCGGCGACGAGGCCCTCCCGTGGCTGGCCGCCCTGCCGGAGCTCGCCGCCGAGTACGCCCGGAAGTGGGGCCTGACGTTCGAGGGCGAGGCGATGCACGGCTACGTCGGCGTGGTGCAGCCCGCCCGGCTCGCCGACGGGACGCCGGCGGTGCTCAAGCTGGGCTGGCGGGACGGCGAGTCGGCCGACGAGCCGCTCGCACTGTCCACATGGGCCGGCCGGGGTGCGGTGCTGCTGCTGGACTCCGCGCCGGACGACGGCGTCCTGCTGCTCGAACGGCTCGACGCCGGGCGCACCTTGGACGACCTCCCGCTGCGTTCGGCGATCCCGCTCATCGGCGATCTGGCGCAGCGCTTGGCCGTCCCGGCTCCGGCGGCGATGACACGGCGCCTGCGTGCCGAGGCGGCGCGGTTGACCGAGGAAATCCCCCGCCGCTGGGCCGAACTCGGCGAGCCGTTCGAGAAGCGGCTGGTCGACGACGCCGTCGCGATCTGCCGTGAACTCGGGCCGTCGGCGGGTGAACTGCTGGTGAACGAGGACCTGCACTTCGAGAACGTGCTGGCCGGCACGCGCGAGCCGTGGCTGGTGATCGACCCCAAACCGCTGGCCGGTGACCCCGAATGGGGCGTCATCCCGCTGTTCTGGAACCGGTTCACCGAGTCCACACTGGACGAACGGTTCGCGCTGATCGTCGCTTCGCAGGGACTCGACGTCGAAAAGGCGCGGGCCTGGACGCTCGTGCGTGCGGTGCAGAACTGGATCTGGATGATCGAGGAGCAGCTCGAATCCGACGAGGAGAGCGACGACCCGGCCTTCGTCACAGTGGCGGAAATCGCTCCGTGGGCGGCCAGCCGATAGTGTCAGCGGCATGGCCGGGGTCAACAGGGTTTTCGCAGCTCAGCTGTCCGGGTTGCCGGTTTTCGGCCCCGACGGCGAGTCCATCGGCCGCGTCCGCGATCTCGTCGCCGGGCTACGCCTCGACGCCCAGCCGCCGCGGCTCCTCGGCCTGGTCGTCGAGCTGGCCACCCGGCGGCGGGTCTTCGTGCCGATGCTGCGCGTCACCGCGATCGAGCCGAGCGCGGTGACCCTCGCGACCGGCTCGGTCAACATGCGCCAGTTCAACCAGCGGCCCAACGAGGTCCTGGTGCTCGGCCAGCTGCTCGACGCGCACGCGACGCTGGCGGGGTCGGACACGCGGATCACCGTCGTCGACGCCGGGATGGAGCCGACCCGCACCCGCGACTGGGTGCTCGCCAAGCTCGCCATCCGCGAGCGGCGCGTCGGCCTGGGGCGCCGGCGCGCGGCGATGCAGGTGCTGCCCTGGTCGGAGGTGGCCGGGCTGGGCCTGGCCGACCTCGGCGCCCAGCCGCAGGGGGCCGGCCAGCTGCTCATGCTGTTCGACACCATGCGGCCGGCCGACATCGCCGCGACCGTGCGCGACCTGCCGCTCAAGCGGCGGCACGAGGTCGCGGACGCGATGGACGACGAGCGCCTCGCCGACGTCATCGAGGAACTGCCGGACGACGACCAGAAGGAGCTGCTGGCCTACCTGGCCGAGGAGCGCGCGGCCGACGTCCTGGAGGCGATGAACCCGGACGACGCCGCCGACCTGCTGGCCGAGCTGGCCCCGGCCGACCAGAGCCGGCTGCTGGAGCTGATGGAGCCGGAGGAGTCCGCGCCGGTCAAGCGGCTGCTGGAGTACTCGTCCGACACCGCGGGCGGCCTGATGACGCCGGAGCCGGTGGTGCTCACGCCGGACACGACGATCGCCGAGGCCCTGGCCCACATCCGCAACGCCGAGCTGCCGCCGGCGCTGGCCAGCATGGTGTTCGTCTGCCGCCCGCCGACCGCGACGCCGACCGGGCGCTACGTCGGCGTCGTCCACTTCCAGCGGCTGCTGCGGGAGCCGCCTGCGGAGCTGGTCGCGAGCGCCGTGGACACCGGGCTGCCACCGCTGAAACCGCTTGCCTCGCTCGCCGAGGTCACGCGGTACTTCGCGGCCTACAACCTGACCTGCGGGCCGGTCGTCGACACCGAAGACCACCTGATCGGCGCGGTGACCGTCGACGACGTCCTCGACCACCTGCTGCCCGAGGACTGGCGCGAGACCGGGCTCCACGACACCTTGGAGGAAGACCGTGCCTGAGCTGACTCCGGGACGGCGGCTCGACCAGCCCCGCGGCCAGAACCGGTTCAGGCTGAACATCGACCCGGACACGTTCGGGCGGTTCACCGAGCGGATCGCCCGGTACCTGGGCACCGGGAAGTACCTGTTCTGGCAGACGCTCGTCGTCGTGGTGTGGATCGTGCTCAACATCACGGCGGTGTCGCTGCAGTGGGACCCGTACCCGTTCATCCTGCTCAACCTGGCCTTTTCGACGCAGGCGGCGTACGCGGCGCCGTTGATCCTGCTGGCGCAGAACCGGCAGGACGACCGCGACCGCGTCTCCCTGGAGGAGGACCGGAACCGGGCGGCGCAGACGAAGGCCGACACGGAGTACCTGGCCCGGGAACTGGCGGCGCTGCGGCTGGCGATCGGCGAGGTGGCCACGCGCGACTACCTGCGCAGCGAGCTGGACCGGCTCCGGGAGGACCTGTCCGTCCAGCCCAGGAAGTCCCGCACCCCTACCGGCTCGTAACATGGGGTGGGTGACCAGCACCCAGCAGCTCCCCAGCGTCGACGACGTCCGCAGCGCGCTGAAGAGCGTGCAAGACCCCGAGATCCGGAAACCCATCACGGACCTGGGGATGGTCAAGGACGTGGCCGTCGGCGCCGACGGCGTCGTGACGGTCGGCATCTACCTGACGGTGGCGGGCTGCCCCCTGAAGGCGACGCTGACCAACGACACTCGCGAGGCGGTTTCTCGCTTGGCGGGGGTGACCGACGTCCGCGTCGAGCTGGACGTGATGAGCGACGAGCAGCGCACGGAGCTGCGGAAGTCCCTCCGCGGCGACGCGGCGGAGCCGGTGATCCCGTTCGCGCAGCCGGGCTCGATGACACGGGTGTACTGCGTGGCCTCGGGCAAGGGCGGCGTGGGCAAGTCGTCGGTGACGGTGAACCTGGCCGCGGCGATGGCGGCCCGAGGGCTGTCGGTGGGTGTCGTGGACGCGGACATCTACGGCCACTCGATCCCCCGCATGCTGGGCGCCCGCGAGAAGCCGACCAAGGTCGACACGATGATCATGCCGCCACAGTCCCACGGCGTGAAGGTGATCTCG
>Ga0207678_10000375_pt1 | contig 40883 bp, 32 predicted proteins | sample KBSC63metaG_FD_184319 | JGI IMG/M metagenome (GOLD analysis project Ga0207678, IMG submission 184319) | Corn rhizosphere microbial communities from Kellogg Biological Station, Michigan, USA - KBS C6-3 metaG (SPAdes) (version 2) | ecosystem: Host-associated > Plants > Roots > Rhizosphere > Soil ... | reverse complement strand
CGTTGCCCGGCCGCCCTACGCGACCGTCATCCGCCGCGCGCGCCGCTGGCCCGGTCCGCCACGTCGTTCCACAGATGAAGCGCCGCATACGCGCGCCACGGCCGCCAGCCTTCGGTGCGGTGCTTCTGGCTCGCGAGCCGGTCGAGCGACGGATCGCGTGCGATGATCGACTGCATCAGCACGAGGTCGGACGCCGGCCACGCGTCGGGGTCGCGCCACGCCCGCATCGCGATGTATTCGACGGTCCACGGGCCGATGCCGGGCAAATCGAGCCACGCGCGGCGCAAGGTCCCGAGGTCGGCCTGTGCGGGATCGAGCGGCACGTGGCCGGCCGCCACCGCACGTGCCATGCCCGTCAGCGCCGCGGCCCGCTTGCCGGGCATCCCGATCTTCTCCAGATCGCATGCGGCGAGCGCGTCCGGTGTCGGGAAACGCCAGGCCGGCGCGCCGTCCGGCGCGGGCATGCCGTCGTCGTGCACGACGCGCTCGCCGGCCCGCTGGACGAGCCGGCCGACGATCGTCGTGGCCGCCTTCACGCTCACCTGCTGGCCGACGATCGCGCGCACCGCCAGCTCGAACCCCGACCACGCGCCCGGCACGCGCAGCCCCGGCGCGGCCGCGACGAGCGGCGCGAACCACGGGTCGCGCGCGAGGCCGCCGCCGATCGCGGCCGGATCGGCGCCGAGATCGAACATCGACGCGACGCGACGCGAGAACGCGTCGTCGACATGGCGCGCGGCCGCCCCTTCGACCGTCGCGATCAGGCAATGCCGGCGCGGATGCTTCGTGACGGTGAGGCGGCCCGCGTCGCCGTTCAGATCGACGATGCGGCGATACACGCCGTCGACGACCTGTTCGACACCCGGAATCGCACGTCCGCTGAAAAAGCGCAGCACGCGCGCCCAGTCGTACGGCGCCTTGAAGCGCAGCTCCATCTGCGCGGACGGCGGCACCTGGCCGCCGTCCGCGATCGACGTAATCGTGGTTGTTTCGATGCTCAAACTACGTTGCCCTCCGCAACGGCTTCGGTTTCATCGTCGCGCACGTGGCGCGCCTCGGACGCCAGCAGCGTCGCCTTACGGCGCACGCCCCAGCGATATCCGGCAAGCGCGCCGCCCTTCTGCACCACACGATGGCACGGAATCGCGAGCGCGACCGGATTCGACGCGCAGGCCGATGCGACGGCGCGCACCGCACGCGGCGAGCCGAGCGCCTCGGCGATCTCCGAGTAGCTGCGCGTTTCGCCGTACGGGATGTGTGTCAGCGCTTCCCAGACGCGCTGCTGGAACGCGGTCGGCGCGATGTCGAGCGGCAGGTCGAACGCGTGCCGCGTGCCGTCGAGGTACGCGCGGATCTGCGCGACGAACGGCGCAAGCCGCGATGGCGCGTCGACCAGCTCGGCGCGCGCGAACGCTGCCTTCAGTTCGTCGACGAGCGGCGCCGGTTCATCGCCGAACGCGATCCGGCAGATGCCCTGTTCGGTGGCGGCAACGAGCACCGTGCCGAGCGGCGTCGACGCGGTCACATAGTCGATCCGCAGGCCGGCGCCCTGGCGACGGAACGCGGACGGCGCCATCCCCAGCTCGCGCGGCACCGATGCGTAGAGCCGCGACGGTGAATTGAAACCCGCGTCGACGGCCGCCTGCGTGACCGGCTGCCCGCTTTGCAGCGCCTCGCGCAGCGCTGCGCCGCGCTGCGCGGCCTGGTACTGCCGCGGCGACACCCCGACCACGCGCTTGAACAGCCGCTGCAAGTGGAACGGGCTCACGTGCACGGCATCGCTCAGCTGCTGCAGCGTGAGCCGCTCCGGATGCGCGTCGAGCACCGCGCATGCGCGATTGACGATGTCGAGCTCGCGCGGCAGCCCTTCCGGCTGGCAGCGCTTGCACGGCCGAAAGCCTGCCGCGCGCGCCGCGGCCGGATCGGGGAAGAAGGACACATGCTCGCGCCGCGGCAGCCGCGACGCGCAGCTCGGGCGGCAGAACACGCCGGTCGTGCGCACGCCATAGAAGAACGCGCCGTCCGCGTGCGGATCGCGGGCGGTCACGGCGCCCCAGCGGGCATCGTCGGTCGGATAGGCGGTTTTCATCTGAACCTCGCACTCTCTAGTGTAGATGGTGCCTACTCTAGACATCGGCATGGGCCGTCGCGCCCTGAATCTTGCTCTGTGATTCGCGTCGGCGAAATCGGGGGCGCATCCCGATCGATCAATCGGACGAAAAGCCGCGTGAGCGCCGCCCGGACGCCGCTTTCGTCATCTTCCCGTCACCCTTTTGCTGCAGTGCGGCTGCGACAAATCGCCGTCCTGACCATTTTTTACACTCGGAATATTGCAACGCACCATCGCCGTGTGTATAGTTGGAACTGTCTCCTCCATGTCTCCTCCTGATATGGATTAAGCCCGTTCCGCTCTGCGTGAACGGGCTTTTTTTCGTCCGTCGATCGGTGCGCGTTCCGGCCCGCGCCGGCGCGGTCTACACTCGGGGCACGCCATCCATGAAGGAGTGCTTGCTCATGAAACCGACCATCCGCGCGATCGATCACGTCGTGCTGCGCGTGACCGACATGGCTGCGATGACGCGCTTTTACTGCGACGCCGTCGGCTGCCACGTGGAGAAGGAACAGCCCGACCTGGGCCTCGTGCAACTGCGCGCCGGCGACGCGCTGATCGACCTGCTGTCGGTCGGCGGCCCGATCGATCGTCCCGACAGCGGCCCGCCCGGCACCGGCCGCAATCTCGACCATCTATGCCTGCGCGTCGAGCCGTTCGACCCCGACGCGCTGATCGCGCATCTCGCCGCGCATGGCGCGCGCCCCGGCGCACCCGCCGAGCGCTACGGCGCCGGCGGCTACGGGCCGTCGATCTATCTGTTCGATCCCGAAGGGAACATGCTGGAATTCAAGGGGCCGCCCGCCGAGATCGGCTGAGCGCCGGCCGTCACGCGCCGGCGCGCGCCTTCAGGACGGTCCATTCGACCGCAACCGGATCGTGGTCGGCGCTCGAGATCCACGCGGCGCCGTCCTGCACCGTGCATTGCAGACGCATCGTGCGCTCGGCGAGGCGCCCGAGCGCGGCCGCGACGCCGTCGGCCAGCGACAGCACCTGCACGTTGCGCAGCCGCTCCACCTTGCTGCGCACGCCCTGCCACCAGATGTCCGACGCCTTGCCGCCGTATGCGATCACCGTGACCTGCCCGGCGCGGCCGGCCGCCTTCGAGATACGCCGTTCGTCGGGCTGGCCGGCCTCGATCCAGACGTCGATCGCGCCCGTCAGGTCCTTTTGCCACAGATCGGGCTCGTCGACGTCCGACAGCCCCTTGGAGAATTCGAGACGCTCGTGCGCGAACAGCGCGAACGCGACGATGCGTACCATCATTCGGTCGTCGGTTTCCGACGGGTGACGGGCGACCGTCAATGCGTGATCGGCGTAGTAGTGCCGATCCATGTCGGCGATTTGCAGCTCGGCTTTGTAGATCGTGGATTTCAGCGCCATGCGGATACGGCCCGGGCGGGCATTCGGTTCGGTGGGTCGTGATGATACCGAATGCACGCGGCCCGGCACGCGACGGGCGCTCCACAGCACGACGGCCCGGCATCGGCCGGGCCGCGTTTTGGCCGCGCCGCCGGCGTATCGGGCCGGCGCGCGGGGGCGCGAGAGGTGCGCGTGCGGTTACTGCTTGACGAAGCGCGAATCGGTCCAGAGACCTTGCTGATCGCTGTTGTCGGCGCTGACGAACTGAACGTCGCCCTGGTCGACCGACACCACGCGGAAGCGCTGGCCTTCCGGCACCGACAGGCAACGGAAGTCGTCGAAGTACTGCTGCTTCGCCTGCGACTTGCCGTCACGCTCGTGGTTCAGTACGGAGTCAAGATTGTCTTTCGACAGACAACCCCATGCATTCTTCGTCAGCTGGATTTCCTGCTTCGGCTGGACAGCCGCATCGCCGCCCGCTTGGGCGATCGACACCACGGAAAATGCACCGACAAGGGCAACAAGGACACCGATTCGCTTCATCATGTTTTTTTGTCTCCAGGCTTGCGGACACCAGGCTCGGTTAGCTATGTGTTTAAAGGTGATCGTGAACCCGCGTTTTTCACTTTAGAAGACCGGTGAGCGATATCAAGCACATTTGTTGTGCGATCGCAATAGCGGCGAATTGTCGCACCCTGCGCGCACTCTGTTTTTCGCGTGTGACGCGTTTGGCGCGGATGTCTCCCGGCTCGGGGTCGGGCGCCCATCCCCGCGCGCAAAGCGTTGCGGGGCAACGCTTTCAGCCAAGTTACAATGAGCCGATTGAACGGTTTGGATAATTCATTTCGATATCCGGATTATTTTGGTGCACCGCACACAAAGTCATCCGAAACGATATGAATTTACCGCAGTGCGGGATCGTATTTACGTGATACAAGAAAAATGCCAGGTATAAGCGCGTGCGTATTAACCCGTATTTTCCCGAGCGGTCCGGGCACCCGCGGCAGCGGGGCCGCGGGGGTTTCATCCGTGTTTTTTACCCGGCGTTATTCAGTCTGATAGCGGGCGCTCGAAATAATCGCGCTGGAAAATGCACATGCGATATGCGTTGTGATACGCGCCGTTGCCGAAGAATTCTTCCTTCAATTCCGCCTCGTGCTGGAATCCGCATTTCTCGTACACGTGGATGGCCGCCGCATTCGACGTATCGACGATCAGGTACAGCTTGCGCATGTTCAGCACCTTGAACGCGTATTCGATCGCGAGGCGCGTCGCCTGCCCGGCATAGCCGCGCCCCTGGCGTTGCGGCGCGATGATGATCTGAAACTCGCCGCGACGATGGATGTAGTCGAGCTCGATCAGCTCGACGAGGCCGACGAGTTCATCCTGTGGATCGACCGCGACGAAGCGGCGCTCGCGCTGGTCGTGCACGTGGCGATCATACAGTTGCGACAGCTCGGAGAAGGTTTCGTACGGCTCCTCGAACCAGTAGCGCATGATCTTCGCGTCGTTGTTCAGTTCGTGAACGAAGCGCAGGTCCTGGCGCTCCAGCGGCCGCAATGCAAGCGTGTGCTTGTCGTTCTGGAGTTGCATGTTGGTGTCCTTTTTGGATGCCCGCGGGTGCGTGAAACACCCGTGACGCGCTACCGCAAACGGGGGTATTCCGCGGTGCAAGAAGTTGACCGCGGGCGAAGTTCAAAGCCTAGAATGGGAGCAAGGGTTCCTGCCACCGCAAGGAGGCTATCGTGATCGAGCAAGTCATACTCGGCATCTTCCTCGTGCTGCCACTCGTGATCGTGGCTGCGCTGTTCTCGGACGAACTGTGGCAGGAACATCGGCGCCAGCATCCGCGCGACGAAAACGCACCGCATATCGACTGGAAGCACCCGTGGCGCCGCGTGCGGCGCGGGCACTGAGTCGATCGCCTTTCCCGCAGTGCTGCCGTCCGGGCGGGCCGCCCCGGCGGGTCGCCCCGAACGGTGCCGACTTCCGCTACGAACCGATTCCCGCTCAACCAGCGAGACGCCGACGTGAACGATAAACCCGCCCTCCCTCCGCACGATATCCCCGGTGAAGCGATCGACCTGCAGATCGCCGATGTGCTGGCCGCCGTCCGCTACCCCGCGAACAAGGATGCGATCGTCGACGCCGCGCGCGATGCCGGCGCGAGCAACGAAGTGCTGTCGATGCTCGACGGCCTGCCCGAACAGGACTACGCGGATGTCGATGCCGTCACGCGCTGGGTCGCCGGCAACTTCGGCCCCGGCCTCGGTATTTGAGCGCACGCCAATAACGAGATAGGATCGGGCCGCACCGATCGCATCGCGGCCGGATGCATGTCGCCCGGCGCCAAGACCGGGCGTTTCCGCACGAGCGCCCGGGGGAGTCCATGGAAGGTATCCTGATCCAGCATACGACGCGTCGTCAGCTGTGGTTCGGCGCGCTCACGGCACTCGTGATCGTGCTCGCGCTCGGGATCGCCGCGCCGCACGCGAACGTCGCGCTGCCGGCCGTCGAGCCGTTCATGCCGATGTGCGCGCTGACCGTGTTCACCACCGCGAGCATCGCCGCATTCTTCCTTGGCGCGCAGTTCACCGTGACGCGCCAGCCCGTGCTCGGCGCGCTCGGCGGCGCCTATGCGTTCACCGCGCTCGCCGTCGCGCTGCAGCTGCTGACCTTTCCCGGCGTGTTCGCGCCGCATGGGCTGTTCGGCGCACAACCGCAAAGCGCCGCGTGGATGTGGATCTTCTGGCACGCCGGCTTCCCTGGTTTCGTCATGGTCGCGCTGCTCGCGCGTGCTCGGCTGGCGCGCGCGCCGATCGGAGCCCGGCAGACGCGCTGGTGGACGCTCGCGCTGGTCGGCGGGCCCGCTGTCGCCGCCGGCGTGCTGTGCCTGTTCGCGCTGAACGTGTCGCTGCCGCCTGCGTTTCGTCCGCCGGGCAACGCGGCCGTGCTGCCCGTCAACGGTGTCGCGCTCGTCGTGTGGATGCTCAATGCGCTGGCGCTCGTCGCGGTGCTGGTCTCCGGCCGGCTGCGCACGACCCTCGACCTCTGGCTCGCGATCGCGGTGCTTGCGTGCCTGACTGATACGACGCTGAACCTGTTGAGCACCAATCGCTTCACGATCGGCTGGTATCTTGCGCGCGTGTTCAGCATGTTCACGCCGGGCATACTCGTGTGCGTGCTCGCATGGGAAGTGACGATGCTGTATCAGCGCCTGTTCGAGGCGCACGCGATGCTGATCCGATCGTCCGCACGCGACGGGCTGACGGGCGCGTTCAACCGCAGCCACTTCAACGATCACTTTCACACGCTGTTCCTGCAGGCACGGCGACAGGGCGAACCGCTGTCGCTGCTGATGGTCGACGTCGATCACTTCAAGGCATACAACGACGCGTTCGGTCACGTGAAGGGCGATGCGTGCCTGATCGCGGTCGCGAATGCGCTGGCCGGGGCGGTGCGGCGCCCGGCGGATATCGTCGCGCGCTACGGCGGCGAGGAGTTTGCGATCGTGCTGCCGAACACCGGCGCGCGCGGTGCGCGGCTCGTTGCCGAGGAAGTGCGCGAAGCCGTGCTGCGGCTCGATCTCGCGATGCCTTCGTCGCCGGCAGGACGCGTGAGCGTCAGCGTCGGCTGCGCGACCGTGTCGGCCGACGAGCTGTCGACGCCCGATGCGTTGATCGAAGCGGCCGATGCCGCGCTGTACCGCGCGAAGGATGGGGGGAGAAACCGCGTCGTCGCGGCGTGAAATCGTCTGCGGATTCGGGATTTGTTACGGTCATTGTGACCGGAATAATCCGCCGTTACCGAATCCGGCGCGGGGATACGATCGCTTACACGCGGTGTTGAGCGCGCTCGCTATGCTCGGTTCATGTCGAATGCGAGCAGGTGAACGCGATGAAAAAAACCCTTTTACTGATTGCCGGCGTGGCCGTGCTGTTGAGCGGCTGCATCGTGGTGCCGGATGGCGGCGGGTATTACGGTGGTGGCGGGTATTACCATCATCATCGGCATTGGGATTGATGACGGGGATGGGTTCGGATGCGTCGACTGCGGGTGTAGTGTCGACGGTCCGGGCTGCAACCCGATCTGCGCTCACTTCCCGATACAAAACCGGCTAAAGATCACCCCCAGCAGATCATCGGAAGTGAATTCCCCGGTAATCGCATTGAGTTGCTCTTGAGCGAGCCGCAGCTCCTCCGCGAACAGATCGAGTGACTGCGCCCGCTGCTCCGCATGATCCGCCGCCTGCGCAAGATGCTCCTGCGCGGCCCGCAGCGCGATCAGATGCCGCTCGCGCGCGAGATACACCCCTTCGGCCCCTGCCTGCCACCCCGCGATCCGCAGCAGCTCGGCGCGCAGCATGTCGATCCCGTCGCCGCGCTTCGCCGACAGATGCACCTCGGTCAGATCGCCTGCCGCCGCCGGATGCTCGACGCACGCCGGCACGCCGGTGAGGTCCGTCTTGTTCAGCACGCGCACCACCGGCACGCCGCCCGGAAACCGCGCGGCGATCACCTCGTCGTCCGCCGTCATCCCCGTGCGCGAATCGAGCAGATGCAGCACGACGTCCGCGCGCTCGATCTCGCTCCAGGTTCGCGCGATCCCGATCCGCTCGACTTCGTCCTCCGTCTCGCGCAGCCCGGCCGTATCGATGATGTGCAGCGGAATCCCCTCGACCTGGATCGTCTGCGCGACCTTGTCGCGCGTCGTGCCCGCGATCGGCGTGACGATCGCCAGCTCCGCGCCGGCGAGCGCATTCAGCAGCGACGACTTGCCGACGTTCGGCTGCCCCGCCAGCACGACCGACAGCCCCTCGCGCAGCAGCGCCCCCTGCCGCGCGTCGCCGAGCACGTGCGCGAGCTGCTCGCGGATCCTCGCGAGCTTGCCGCGCGCATCGGCCGCTTCGAGGAAGTCGATTTCCTCTTCCGGGAAATCGAGCGTCGCCTCGACCAGCATCCGCAGCGTGATCACGTCCTCGACCAACGCATGAATCTGCCGCGAGAACGCGCCGTCGAGCGAGCGCCCGGCCGAGCGCGCCGCCGCTTCGGTGCTCGCCTCGATCAGGTCGGCGACCGCCTCGGCCTGCGCGAGATCGAGCTTGTCGTTCAGGAACGCGCGCCGCGTGAACTCGCCCGGCTGCGCGAGCCGCAGCCCGAAGCCGCGCCCTGCATCCAGACAGCGCTGCAGCAACAGCTGCATCACGATCGGCCCGCCATGCCCCTGCAGTTCCAGCACGTGCTCGCCGGTGTACGAATGCGGCGCGGGGAAATACAGCGCGATCCCACGGTCGAGCGGCGCGCCGTGCTCGTCGACGAACGGCACGTAGCTCGCATGGCGCGGCGCGAGCTGCTGCCCGCACAACGCGTCGATCAGCGGCAGCGCGGCCGCCTCGCCGCCGCGCCCGAACGACACGCGGACGACGCCGATGCCGCCCCGGCCGGCGGCAGTGGCAATGGCGACGATCGGATCGGAGTCGGTAGCGAGCATGGGAATCGGACGAATCGGGTAAGCAGACAATGAATGGTGTGCCCGCACAACAGTCGGGCATCGGGACGCCGGCATTGTAGCGTGCCGGCCCGCACGCCACCGGACACCGCACCGGCTTCGAACTCGGACTAATTTATCCCGACAGAGCTAAGTCGAGTATCAATCCTGGCCCGCCGCATGCTGTCCGTTTCGGACGAATATGCCTGTCGGAGTGGCTCGACGCTGAGGCCCTCAAATCCGCCGCACACACCGTCGCAGGTTGGGATTCATCTGAATAGGCTATGTTTATCTTATACGGTTGTCTGAAACGCGCCGGCGGAATTGCACAATCACCCCCATGCCGACACCCGAAGAAAAAGCAGCGTTCTCGGAACGCCTGAAATTCGCCTTGCGGCGCAGCCCGGAGAAGATCACCGGCGCGACGGAACTGGCGAACCGGTTCAATCTGCGTCACCGCGGCGCGCAGCCGGTTTCGCCGCAAACCGCGCACAAATGGCTGACGGGCCGCACGATTCCGACGCCGGACAAACTCGAAACGCTCGCCAGCTGGTTGCGCGTGGAATTGCACTGGTTGCACTACGGCCCGTCGCCGAGCGTGATCGAGCACACGACGCCGCAACCGCTGCCGCGTGACGAGCGCTATCCGCCGACGCCCGAGACGATCGAACTCGCGTCGAAGATCGAGGCGCTCCCGCCGCATCAGCGTTACCTCGTTCAGGAACTGATCGAACAGTTCTACGGCGGCGAACCGAAAATCGACGCGAAGAAAGCCTGAACGGTAGCGGCCGGGTACGCACACGCCACCGCACCACCTCCCGGAAACGAAAAAGCCGCATGGTTCGCACCATGCGGCTTTTGTACGTGCATCGCGGGCGGCGGGCCGCCCACGTGTGCCACGGGCCTCAGGCCGGCTTCTTCTTGACCCCGCCGAGCTTGCGCGTGATGTAGTACTGCTGCGCGATCGACAGCACGTTGTTCACGACGTAGTACAGCACCAGGCCAGCCGGGAAGAAGAAGAACATCACCGAGAACGCGATCGGCATGAACTTCATCATCTTCGCCTGGACCGGGTCCGGCGGCGTCGGGTTCAGGCTCGTCTGCACGAACATCGAGACGGCCATCAGCACCGGCAGGATGAAGAACGGATCGCGCTGCGACAGGTCGTGAATCCACAGAATCCACGGCGCACCGCGCATTTCGACCGACGCGAGCAGCACCCAGTACAGCGAGATGAACACCGGGATCTGGATCACGACCGGCAGGCAGCCGCCGAACGGATTGACCTTCTCGGTCTTGTACAGCTCCATCAGCGCGGCGTTCATCTTCTGCGGATCGCTCTTGTGGCGTTCGCGCAGCGCCTGCATGCGCGGCGTGATTTCCTTCATGCGCGCCATCGACTTGTAGCTCGCGGCCGACAGCGGGAAGAACACGGCCTTGATCAGCACCGTCAGCAGCACGATCGCCCAGCCCCAATTGCCGACGAAGCCGTGGATCTTCTCGAGCAGCCAGAACAGCGGCTTCGCGATGATCGTCACCCAGCCGTAGTCCTTCACGAGTTCCAGGCCCGGCGCGATGCCTTCGAGCATGCGCTCTTCTTCCGGACCGGCGAACAGGCGTGCCTGCACGTCGGCCGACTGGCCCGGAGCGATCGCGGCCACCGGCTGCTTAACACCGACGCGGTACAGCGCCGGATCGATCTTTTCAGCGTAGATGTCGCGCTTCGCGCCCTGCTGCGGAATCCAGGCCGACGCGAAGTAGTGCTGCACCATCGCGACCCAGCCGTTGTCGGCCGCCTTCTCGAAGTTCGCCTTGTTCTTGTCGAGGTCGCTGAAATCGATCTTCTGGAAGTGCTTCGCGTCCGTATAGACCGCCGGCCCGAGGAACGTATGCGAGAACATCGGCGTTTCGACGGCCGTGTTGTCGCGCACCAGTTCCATGTAGACCGTCGGCGTGACCGGTGCCGTGCCGACGTTGTCGATCTTGGTATCGACGCCGATCACGTAGCTGCCGCGCGTGAACGTGTAGGTCTTCACGACCTTCACGCCGCCCTTCACCGGCGATTCGAACGACAGCTTCAGCGCGTTCTGGTCGCCCGTCAGCGACGTCGGGCCCGCATTGACCTGCGTGTAGACGTCGTTGTGGTTCGGGAAGTCGCCGCCGAGCAGGCCCGTGCGCGCGAGGTACGTGTGGCCGGCCGTGTGGTCGAACAGCGTGATGTAGAGGTCGGGCTGCTTGCCGTCGCCCTGCTTCTTCAGCGTCAGCTTCGCGAGCGTGCCGCCGCGCGTGTCGATTTCGCCGTCATAGACGTCGGTCGAGAACTTCACGAGCTGCGCCTGTGCGGCCGGTGCCGTCGTCGACGGTGCGGTGCCCGCGGCGGCGGCAGGCACTTCACCTGCGGTCGTCGTCGTCGCGCCCGTGCCCGATGCGCCGCCGGCAGCGGCGGGGGCCGTCTGCGTGGCGCTCGGGAAGAACATCGACGGGCGTCCATGGGAGCGCTGCCAGTTGTCGTACAGCATGACAGCTGACATGAAGAAGATCACCCATAGGACGGTGCGTTTGATATCCATGCGTTGTCTCAGAGTCGATGGGACCGCGCGTCGGCTTCGCCGCGAGCGCGAGTGTCGGAGTTGGGCGGCGGGACGAGGTCGATGCCGCCCGCGGAAAACGGATGGCATCGGCACACGCGCCTGACGGCGAGATACGTGCCGCGCGCGGCGCCATGATACTGGATTGCCTCGCGCGCGTAATCCGAACAGGAAGGATAAAAACGGCAACGGTTGCCGAGCATAGGGCTCACGGCAACCTTGTAGAAGCGCAGCAAGGCGATCAGTACCGTTTCCATACCTTGGGCGGCGCCGTTCGACGCCGCGTCAAAACCGGCCGGGCGGGCGCGAACGCCGCACCGGGCACGGATGCGTCACTCGGACGCGGGCTTCGACGCCCGGCGCGCGATTTCCCGGACTGCCCTGTCGAGCAGTTCGCGGATTTCGGCCGCGCACATCGCCGCGAGCGGGGCGGAAGCCGCGCTCGGCAGCGCTTTCTTGTCGAAGCGCGTGTGCTGCCGCAGCAGCAGGTCGTAACCGGCGAATTCGGCCCGGCGCAAGCGAAACGCGTCGCGCGCCAGCCGCTTCACGAGGTTACGTGTGACTGCACGCGGCGCATACTTCTTGCCGACGACGAGCCCCAGACGGGCAGGCTGACCGGTCGGCTTGCCGTAGATCACGAAGTGCGCGGAACGCCGCCACGGGCGCAAACGAAAAACGGATGAAAATTCATCCGTTTTCAGAAGTCGCGCAGCTTTCGGGAAGGCGGCTTTCGTCTGCGACGGATTCGCACCCGGCTCGACAGCACCTTCCGCAGGACTGCGGACGGCGGACACAGCGCGCAACCTGCCTTAGATGGCGAGGCGCTTGCGGCCCTTCGCGCGGCGAGCGTTGATGACCTTGCGGCCACCTGCCGTCTTCATGCGGACACGGAAGCCATGGGTGCGCTTGCGGCGCGTCACGGACGGTTGGTAAGTACGTTTCATGATGTTCTCACTTGTTCGAGAATGTCGAAATTCAGGGGACCGCGTGCCCTTAACCGGAGGCATTCGGGCGAACGCAATCGCCGGGAATACAGGATTGGTTTTCGCGGAACCCGCTATTTAAACCGTTTTTCTCTTGGCGGTCAATACTTTACGAGTCGTCCGCCTGTGCCGGCCCCGGCCGATCCGGCCCCGCGACCCACAACCGCAGCCTGTGGATAAGTCCCGCTGTGGCCGCGTTTGGCGTTAGAATCTCGCCTTATCTCCAAGAATCCCGCACGCCGCTTCGGCCCGCGCCTGCCCCTCCACACTGTGACGCAGGCGTCCGACGCACGCTCGCACGACCGCTTCGGGCCTTGTTGCGCTACCGCGACAAGGGCGCCGGCGAGCCGCGCTGTGCATGCAAAAAACGACAGCTACTTGATGAACGATTTCTGGCAACACTGTTCCGCACTGCTGGAGCGCGAGCTGACGCCCCAGCAGTACGTGACGTGGATCAAACCCTTGGCCCCGGTGGCCTTCGATGCGTCGGCGAACACGCTGTCCATCGCCGCGCCGAACCGCTTCAAGCTGGACTGGGTCAAGAGCCAGTTTTCGGGCCGGATCTCCGATCTGGCCCGCGATTTCTGGAATGCGCCGATCGAAGTCCAGTTCGTCCTCGATCCGAAAGCCGGCACGCGCAGCGCCGCCGCGAACGCCGCGCCGGCCGCCCAGCGCGCGCCGCTGACGCCGAACGGCCCCGCCGCGACGGTGGCCGCGATCGCCGCCAATCTGGCCGCGAATGCCGGTGCCGCGCCCAGCGCGCCGGCCGACGTGCCGATGACGGCGTCGGCGGCCGCCGCGCACCACCTGAACGCCGACGACGCCGACATCGACCTGCCGAGCCTGCCCGCGCACGAAGCGGCCGCCGGGCGCCGCACGTGGCGTCCGGGCCCCGGCGCCGCGCCCGCGAACGGCGGTGAAGCCGATTCGATGTACGAACGTTCGAAGCTGAACCCCGTGCTCACGTTCGACAACTTCGTGACCGGTAAGGCGAACCAGCTCGCACGCGCCGCCGCGATCCAGGTCGCGGACAACCCCGGCATTTCGTACAACCCGCTGTTCCTGTACGGCGGCGTCGGCCTCGGCAAGACGCACCTGATCCATGCGATCGGCAATCAGCTGCTGCTCGACAAGGCCGGCGCGCGGATCCGCTACATCCACGCCGAGCAATACGTGTCCGACGTGGTGAAGGCATACCAGCGCAAGGCGTTCGACGACTTCAAGCGCTATTACCACTCGCTCGACCTGCTGCTGATCGACGATATCCAGTTCTTCTCCGGCAAGTCGCGCACGCAAGAGGAATTCTTCTACGCGTTCGAGGCGCTCGTCGCGAACAAGGCGCAGGTGATCATCACCAGTGACACGTATCCGAAGGAGATCTCGGGCATCGACGATCGCCTGATCTCGCGCTTCGACTCGGGCCTCACCGTCGCGATCGAGCCGCCCGAGCTCGAAATGCGCGTCGCGATCCTGATGCGCAAGGCGCAGTCGGAAGGCGTGAACCTGTCGGAAGACGTCGCGTTCTTCGTCGCGAAGCACCTGCGCTCGAACGTGCGCGAACTCGAAGGCGCGCTGCGCAAGATCCTCGCGTATTCGAAGTTCCACGGCCGCGAGATCTCGATCGAGCTGACCAAGGAAGCGCTGAAGGACCTGCTGACCGTGCAGAACCGGCAGATTTCGGTCGAGAACATCCAGAAGACCGTCGCCGACTTCTACAACATCAAGGTCGCCGACATGTATTCGAAGAAGCGCCCCGCGAACATCGCGCGGCCGCGGCAGATCGCGATGTACCTGGCGAAGGAACTCACGCAGAAGAGCCTGCCCGAGATCGGCGAGCTGTTCGGCGGGCGTGACCACACCACCGTGCTGCACGCCGTGCGCAAGATCGCCGACGAGCGCAGCAAGGACGCGCAGCTCAACCACGAGCTGCACGTGCTGGAACAGACGCTGAAGGGCTGAGCGCGCGGCGCGCTTGATAATTCGGCATCCGCCCCAAATTAAGGGGGGCGGTTCGGTTTTGAGGCACAATACAGGTTTGACCGCCCCGGCGGAGGCCGGCCAAGAGCCCGGCTGGCGGGGCGCTGCGTGGCTGCTGCGCTGCAGGCCGTTACTCAACGAAGGAACTCTATGCAACTGGTCAAGACCGAACGAGACACACTCCTCAGGCCGCTGCAAACGGTCAGCGGCATCGTCGAACGCCGCCATACGTTGCCGATCCTCGCCAACCTGCTGATCACCAAGAACGGCCCGGACGTTTCTTTCCTGTCGACCGACCTGGAGCTGCAGATCACCACGCGCGCCGATTTCGGCGTCGGCGGCGACCAGGTGGCCACCACCGTCGCGGCCCGCAAGCTGCTCGACATCCTGCGCGCGATGCCTGACGGCCAGGTCACGCTGTCGCTCGCCGACAAGCGCCTCACCGTTCAATCGGGCAAGAGCCGCTTCGCACTGCAGACGCTCGCGGCCGACGAGTTCCCGACCGTCGCGCAGGCGAAGGATTTCGGCGCGACCCTGACCGTCCCGCAGAAGTCGTTCCGCCAGCTGCTCGGCATGGTGCACTTCGCGATGGCGCAGCAGGACATCCGCTACTACCTGAACGGCATGCTGCTCGTCGTCGACGGCGACCAGCTGATGGCCGTGGCCACCGACGGCCACCGCCTCGCGTTCTCGTCGATGAAGCTCGAAGGCGGCACCTTCGGCCGCCAGGAAGTGATCGTGCCGCGCAAGACGATTCTCGAGCTGCAGCGCCTGCTCGAAGACATCGACGACACCGTCACCATCGACATCGCGCAAACCCAGGCCAAGTTCACGTTCGGCCAGGTCGAGCTCGTGTCGAAGCTGGTCGAGGGCAAGTTCCCCGACTTCCAGCGCGTGATCCCGAAGGCGCACAAGAACACGTTCGAGATCGGCCGTGAAGAGCTGCAGCGTTCGCTGCAACGCGCGGCGATTTTGACGTCCGACAAATTCAAGGGCGTGCGCTGCATCATCGCGCCGGGCCAGCTGAAGATCATGTCGACCAACGCCGATCAGGAAGAGGCGCAGGAAGAACTGGAAATCGCGTACCAGGGCGATACCGTCGACATCGGCTTCAACGTCACGTATCTGCTCGACGTGCTCGCGAACCTGAAGGTCGACACCGTGCAGGTGAGCCTCGGCGACGCCAGCTCGAGCGCGCTGATCACCGTGCCCGAGAACGAAGAGTTCAAGTATGTCGTGATGCCGATGCGCATCTGACGCGCTCGACATCGCAACACACACCAGGGGGCGGCAAGCCCCTTTGGCGTTTTTATGGCGAACCGACAACCCGTCCCTTTGGTGCCTTTTCGGCGCCTCGGACGGGCCAGGAAACTGGAGCGGCCCGGCGATTTCTCTCGCTGAAACGCACCGCGCCGCCACGAGAGTGGCCTCGCAGAACCGGAAGATATCCATGAGTGAACAGCACAATTCGCAACCCGATAACAGCAGCTACGGCGCTTCGTCGATCCAGATCCTCGAAGGTCTGGAAGCCGTGCGCAAGCGCCCCGGGATGTACATCGGCGACACGTCGGATGGCACCGGTCTGCACCACCTCGTGTTCGAGGTGCTCGACAACTCGATCGACGAAGCGCTGGCCGGGTACTGCAACGACATCCACGTGACGATTCACGCCGACAACTCGATTTCCGTGACCGACAACGGCCGCGGGATTCCGACCGACGTGAAGATGAACGACAAGCACGAGCCGAAGCGCAGCGCCGCCGAGATCGTGATGACCGAGCTGCACGCCGGCGGCAAGTTCGACCAGAACAGCTACAAGGTGTCCGGCGGCCTGCACGGCGTGGGCGTGTCGTGCGTGAACGCGCTGTCGAGCTGGCTGCGCCTCACCGTGCGCCGCAACGGCAAGAAGCATTTCATGGAGTTCCATCGCGGCGTCGCGCAGGAGCGCGTGCTCGAGAAGGTGGACGGCGTGGAAGTGTCGCCGATGCTGGTGACCGGCGACACCGAGAACCGCGGCACCGAAGTGCACTTCATGGCCGATCCGACGATCTTCGGCACGGTTGAATATCACTACGACATCCTCGCGAAGCGGATGCGCGAGCTCTCGTTCCTGAACAACGGCGTGCGGATCCGCCTGACCGATCTTCGTTCGGGCAAGGAAGACGACTTCGCGTTCGCCGGCGGTGTGAAGGGCTTCGTCGAGTACATCAACAAGACGAAGACCAACCTGCACCCGACCATTTTCCACGCCAACGGCGAGAAGGATGGCGTGGGCGTCGAAGTCGCGATGCAGTGGAACGACAGCTACAACGAAAACGTGCTGTGCTTCACGAACAACATTCCGCAGCGGGATGGCGGCACGCACCTGACCGGCCTGCGGGCCGCGATGACGCGCGTCATCAACAAGTACATCACCGATAACGAAATCGCGAAGAAGGCGAAAGTCGAGACGACCGGCGACGACATGCGCGAAGGGTTGTCGTGCGTGCTGTCGGTGAAGGTGCCGGAGCCGAAGTTCAGCTCGCAGACGAAGGACAAGCTGGTGTCGTCCGAAGTGCGGGCGCCGGTTGAGGAAGTCGTCGCGAAGGCGCTGGAAGAGTTCCTGCTCGAAACGCCGCTCGATGCGAAGATCATCTGCGGGAAGATCGTCGAAGCCGCGCGTGCGCGCGATGCGGCACGCAAGGCGCGCGAAATGACGCGCCGCAAGGGCGTGCTCGACGGCGTCGGCCTGCCGGGCAAGCTCGCGGACTGCCAGGAGAAAGACCCGGCGAAGTGCGAAATCTATATCGTCGAGGGCGACTCGGCAGGTGGTTCGGCCAAGCAAGGGCGTGACCGGAAGTTCCAGGCCATCCTGCCGCTGCGCGGCAAGGTGCTGAACGTCGAGAAGGCGCGCTACGACAAGCTGCTGTCGTCGGAGCAGATCGTCACGCTCGTGACCGCGCTTGGGTGCGGGATCGGCAAGGACGATTACAACCTCGACAAGCTGCGCTATCACCGCATCATCATCATGACCGACGCGGACGTCGACGGTGCGCACATCCGGACGCTGCTGCTCACGTTCCTCTATCGCCAGATGCCGGACATGATCGAGCGCGGGTATGTGTATATCGCGCAGCCGCCGCTCTACAAGATCAAGGCGGGCAAGGACGAGCGGTATCTGAAGGACGATACGGAGCTGAACGCGCATATGCTGCGGTTGGCGCTGCAAGGGTCGGAGTTGGTGCCGGGTGAGAATGCGGCGGCGATTTCGGGTGATGCGCTTGGGGAACTGGCGCGGTCGTACCTGCTGTCGAAGAGCGTGATTGAGCGGTTGACGCGGTTGTATGATCCGGCCGCGCTTGAAGCGATCATGGACGGGGTGTCGATCGACCTCTCCAACGAGGCTTCGACGGAGGCTTCCGCGAAGGCGCTGCACGCCGCGCTGCATGATGAAGCGCTTAAGAACGAAGTGCGAGTTGTGCCTTCGTATGACCCGGTTCGTGAACAGCGGTCGCTGCATGTTGAACGTACGCATCACGGGAATGTGCGGGTTTCGGTCATCGACCAGGAATTCCAGCACACGGCGGATTATCAGCAGCTTGTGACCACCGCGGATACGTTCAAGGGGCTCATCGGGGAAGGTGCGGTCATCAAGCGTGGTGAGCGCAGCATGGCTGTGAGCGACTTCAAGAGCGCGATGAAGTGGCTGCTGGCGGATGCAGAGCGGAACGTCTCGAAGCAGCGGTATAAGGGGCTGGGGGAGATGAACCCCGGGCAGCTGTGGGAAACGACGATGGATCCGGCTGTGCGACGACTGCTGCGTGTACAGATCGAAGACGCGATTGCTGCGGATGGGATCTTTACTACCCTCATGGGGGATGACGTCGAGCCGCGGCGGGCGTTTATCGAGTCGAATGCGTTGCGAGCGGGGAATATTGACGTTTAAGCGTTAATGTAGATAGCCTCATAACCTGAGAAAAACGGACCCATAAGTTGAGAAACTTACGGGTCCGTTCTGTTGGTAGCCTAGATTTATCGCGAGTTCGACGACGCACATCGTTCTTCTTCGAAGGTTTCGAAGACCACGGTCATTGACGGCCTACGCTACCCTTTCGCGCGGGCCTCAGGAACCTAGAGCCTCGGCAATCCGAACAGGCGTACGTGCCTTAGAAGTCCTCAACCGCTGCTTCAAGGTAGACAGGCCAAGGTTCAACCGCAGAGACTCTCTTCAGCAACTCGATGTCCCGCTTCGCAAACTCGATTCCACGTAAGCGTTGCTCACGCAATGCACTCAGGTGCTCAATCGACGCTTTTCGCCTTTCCAGTCGTTTCTCGTACTGGTCAACAATCTCGGGATGAACCTCTTCGCCGGCACCGTACTCGAATTCCTGCACGAACAGGCCAGTTAGCGCAGATTTCCGTTCCGTGGCCTTTTTTACGTACTCGAGTAAGGCCTCGATTGCATCTCTATCATCCTCAAGCTGCCGGATGCGAGCGTCGATTCTCTTTACCTTTTCTTCGAATTCGCGAACCTTTCCTTGCGCGCCTTCTATAAGGCCGGGAACCGCTTCAGTATTGACAACTGGCTCATTCATGGCCTTTTCCCCTATGTGTGGTTCTCTTGTGAGCTGCGGCCGTCGCCGCCACATCATTCAATAATATGCGGGCATCTCTGCCAACGTCTGCCTTCATCTTGGCAGCGTCGGGGTCACCAGTTAATCGAGACGGACGCCGCGCCGCGCCGCTTCAGCTCGGCGACGATTTCGTCGATAGGAGCGTCGTGAAGCAAGCGAACATTAGGTAGTGCTCCGCTCGCACATGTGGCGATGGTGACGGTTGGCGGCGAGTCGACATCGGCGACTGGGAGGCTGTCCGGAAACAAAACTTCATTGAGCTTTTCCCATGTTTTCAGGCCAGGCAAAGTGGCATTGCTGTGCTCCGCGTTCTCGTAACGCGACGGCATGACCTCATGAATTCCCGCCCGCTTCGCGAGCTCGCGAAAGCTAAGGTTGGCGGCAAGGCGCGCCTCTTTCAGCGCCGCGCGAAAGTTCGGATCAGTAACCTTGGGTAGTTGCGTAGCCATCTGGAGTTAGTTACATTGCACCAAAAAGTTCATACAGGTTAGCAAAAGTTGGTTCAGTGCGCAAGTATGGGTTAGTGGGGTTGGTGGGTGCTTTAACGCTGTCGATGCCTTGCACCTTGCGTAAGTGCCACGGCGGAGCGCCATGGCACCGTGGAAGCATCGCCCCAAGCATGCTAGCTTCCCTGGTGTGGGCTTACGATTCAACACCCGCACTGCTCGCTAGAGCCTTATGCGGTCTCCATATTGAGAGTTAAGGACATGAGCTCGACAACGACGAGGGAAACCGTTGCGCTGCGCCTCGATACAAATATCGGAAAACTCGTGGCACGGGATGTATATTTTCACGTGTCACTTCTGGAAGACCTCCCAGAGACCGTACGATGCAACGTCGAGAAAGGTATTGCGCTGACGAGGCTCACGGTAGGGAGCGACTTCAACGTTGTCAGGCTAGATCATTCTATGTCGGATATGTCGCTCCTCGACTACCCGAATTTCTTCGGCGAGGCGTTTCCGGCACTGTACCGCAGCTGGTTTATCAACCTCGATCAGCAGACGTATCGATATCGCAGCTACGAGTCGTCAATTAATCCCCCGATATTGCATCGAAAGGAGTTGCTCATTGCGGCCGATCATCCGCAGCGGTCGGTTTTTGAGCAACTGACTCTGACAGCCGAACAGATCGGACTATTTGACGATCCGACTCGTATTGGCTTCCAACGGGCGTTCGGCGCACTCATTAAGCAACGAGGCTATCGTCTCGTCGACCACACGCTCGTTCCCATAGCCAATGAGGAGTGCGATGATACGGAAGGTGAAAGCAGACTTGGCCCTATAGAACGTCATCGCACTGCATTGTCTCGCTACAGCTTTTCGGCACCGATACAAATGCTCTCACGGTTCGGATTTCTCGACGGGACGCGTTCGCTTTTTGACTATGGGTGTGGGCGTGGAGACGATGTGCGAGGGCTCAAGGGGCTAGGCATTGAGGCCACGGGTTGGGACCCACACTATGCGAATGACCAGCCGTTGTCCCGGGCATCAATTGTTAATCTCGGGTTTGTCATAAACGTGATAGAAAACGTAGATGAACGCGAGCTAGCCCTGAAGAAATCATATTCGCTATCGGACGACATCCTTGTCGTCTCCGCGATGCTTGAAAATCAGGATTCCGCTCGTGGTATTCCATACGGCGACGGCGTCCTAACATCACGAAATACGTTCCAAAAATATTACTCCCAATCTGAACTGAAGGAATTCATCGATCGCGTCACAGAGAATGATGCGGTTGCGGTGGGGCCCGGAGTATTTTTTGTATTCAAGGATAAATATCAGGAGCAGCGCTTTCGGTTTAGTCGGGTCAAGAGTAGCAGGCGGATCATGCCTCCCGTCCGACCGACGAGCATCATGGCTCAGGGACATGCAGACCGTGGCACTGTCACCAAGTCTCGTCCGGATCGTTCTGCGCTGCTTTACGAACGTCACCGGAATGCCCTTGATGAACTGTGGCGACTTTGCCTGGCTCTTGGTCGCGACCCCGTTAGGCCGGAAATGCAGGGACTACAGCAAGAGCTTCGCGCGTTCGGATCAAGCGCAGCTGCCCTGCGGTTTCTCAAAGAAACGAAAGTTGATGCGGCGAATATGCTTGAGCGCGCGGCGGCCTCGAGAGCAGACGATCTTCGCGTGTACTTCGCGTTACTGCAATTCGACAAGCGACCGCCATACAGCAAGCTCGAACAGCAGCTTCAGATTGATGTGAAGGTATTCTTCGGCGGTTATTCCGCGGCGCTGTCTGCGGGCCGAGAATTGCTGTTCAGTCTGGCTGACATACAGCAAATTTCAGATGCTTGCCTCCGCGCGGCGGAGCAAGGTATTGGATGGCTAGAGGGCGGTGAGTCGCTGCAGCTTCATACAGACCTTGTGGAGCGTCTTCCCCCGATCCTGCGCGCATATGTTGGTTGCGGTACGCTACTTTACGGCGATGTCACCAGCGCAGATTTACTAAAAATCCACGTTCGGTCCGGGAAGTTGACCATGATGAAATTCGACGATTTTTATGGGTCGCCTTTGCCGCGCATGACTCAACGCGTGAAGATAAATTTGCGCAAGCAAGAGCTAACGATTTTTGATTATGGCGAACTGTATCCTCCGCCATACCTCTACAGGAAGTCGCGCTTCCTCAATGAAGAGTTGCCGTCCTACTCTGAACAAGTGCTGTTTGAAGAAAATTTGGAGGAACTGGGTATCTTCGATCTCAGCGGCTACGGCCCGGACGTTGTGACCTTCGATGCTAAGCTGAATGAATTGCGATTAGCTATAGATGGATACAAGTTGAGTCGATCAAGATCAATTCCGCCGCTAGATCAAAAGTGTGGGCGCTATCTCACTTTCCGTGATTTGATCGAATGTGGGGAAACGCAGGCAGCGCATGACATCGGTAACATGCCGGTTGAACCGGAAAGCTTCAACGCGCTTTTTGATCTTGCTCATCATGTCATTGATCCTGTAGTTGACTACTTCGGCATGGTGAAACTGACGTTTGGCTTTTGCTCACCTGCACTGGCCTCTCACATCAAAGGACGAATTTCGCCGAAATTGGACCAGCATGCCGCGCACGAGAGAACGCGTCGCGGCGGATACATTTGCGAACGCCTCGGAGCGGCGTGCGATTTTGTCGTGGAAGACGAGGATATGGAAATGGTAGTTGAATGGATTATTGGTAACGTGAAATTTGATCGCTTGTACTTTTACGGTCGAGATCGTCCGATTCACATCAGCTACAGCTCGACGCCGACACGGCAAGTAGTCGATATGATCGAGACTCCGGGTGGAAACGTTGTGCCGAAGCGGCGTCGCATCGATTAGCTCATGTCAATAGGTGGCCTCGAGGAGTTTACTGGGAACGGGCCAGCAATGAAGTATGATGATTCGCGGGGCTGCCGTGAGCCGTTGCGTCTGCGCGATTGTTGGCGCAGCGGAGGGCTTGAGCACCGGGGCTGAGTCTTGACCACTACGGCCGAGACGCTGCGGTGTTACGGCATACCGGTTGGGAACAGCGTGAGATAGTAGTTGCGGGATGAGCCGATAGGCGAGTTTGATTAGCTAGAAGCCAGAAGTTGAGCGAAAGAATTTTCGGTTGCATATCAATAAAATGCGCTGGGCCGTCGGATTGATTCGAAATGCATGTGGGGGCTTCGCGCCTCTGATTTCCGCGTGCTGTGTACCTACGCGACACGAGCAATCGCTCGTCCGAACGCGCTCCTGCTACTGTGCCGCATTCACCAGTCATAATTCACCGTTAGCGAAGCTATAGACTCCGTTGCGTTCGTGGCTCTGCGATGGCTTAGGGACGTTGGGCCGGCATCGCACGGAGATCCGAACAAGACCGATACCGAGGGGGACCAACTTGACAGATTTTGAGCAACAGGGGGAGGAAACTCCCGTCGCGCTGCCGGCGGCAGCTTGGGTTAAATTTCTTCGAAGCTATGGCCCCACCTCTAACAATCTAACGATGTTCGATGAGTATGTGGCGGGGGCGTTGGCACGGGCGAAGATTCAACCCATTGGATTATCGACGCCGCTGCTCGAATCGATGATAGAGCATATCGAATCCAAGGCACCCGGTTCCATGCTGATCGCCGGTACTGCGGGTGACGGAAAGACCTATCACTGCCGTGCCTTGTGGACGAGACTGGGGGGAGATCCGAAGGTCTGGTCGGCTAAAGGCAATAGCAAGGAACTTCCACTCGCCGACGGCAGGCTAGCTGTTTTCATCAAAGACCTATCTGAATTCAATGGTGAGGAGAGCGATCTGCCGCTTCAGCGGCTTGAGAAATCGGTCCTGGGGAACGATGACTCTGAAGTAGTGATTCTCGCCGCCAATCACGGCCAACTACTGGATCGTCTGCGCAATTTGGAGAAGCGCCAAGACCGGGTCCATCCACTTCGAAAGCCCCTGCAAGAGCGCTTTCTACAAGCGGGTCCGGCGCCCAATCGGCTCGCCGTGTTCGACCTCAGCCGCACAACTAGCCGCAAGACGCTCGACGAAGTCGCCAAGGCGGTGGCAGGCCACCCGGAGTGGGACAACTGTAGGCATTGTTCGCTAAAGGCTGCTGACAAGGTTTGCCCGATCGATGAAAACCGCCGTAGGCTATTAGGCGAATCCGATGGCGGGCAGCTTGCGCGCCGCTTGGGCGATTTAATTGAAATAGCACGGCTCAACGGCCTGCATCTTCCTGTCCGCGATCTGCTGGCGCTGTGCTCAAACATGGTTCTCGGTTACTCCGACGCCAGGGATGCGAAAGAGAATCTAATGACCTGTGCGGATGTGGCCAAGATTCAGGATGGCGGTCAGATCGAAAAGGCAAGCGTCTATGCTAATGCGTTCGGAGCAAACCTGCCGAAGCGAAGAATATCCGACCGCCCGGTCTTTAAGGCCATGGCCGGCTTCGGCGTAGGCGAGGAGACCACCAATGCGGCGGACGGCCTCTTGGTGTATGGCAAGGACGATTCTCGCCTTCAGGCGGACTTTGAACGCCTGGTGGGTGGTGATTCTGTCTACGGGGCCACCTCTGCATTCCGTGCTGCTCAAGACGCTTATTTGGAAGGGCACGAAGACGCGCGCTTGGAGGGCAGCTCGTTCGAGTTCTTGGAGATGCTTGAGAGCCAGCGGCGCCGACTCTATTTCATTTTGCCGGACGCTGAGATCGGCTACCCCCACTGGTCGATGACCGCGTTTCACTTTGCAGGCGACTACCTAGATATGATTGAATCGCTCAAGGCCAGGACGCCTGTGAGCGAGACGATTCGCGGACGCATCGCCAAGGGGCTCAACCGGGTCATGACTGGCTTACTTTTGGAAAACGTTGACCGTCTCTTCATCGCCAGTTCCGGAGGCTTCACGCAAAGCCGGGTGAGCGTTGTCTGCGACTATGAAACGCCTTCGCGCCGACTGGGCGGAGTTGGCATGGCAATAAAGCTCGACTTGGAGAATGGCCGCCCACAGCTCGATGTGTCTCTTTCGGCCGGCCCGGGGAATGCCGTTGCTTTCGACCTCACACCCATCCGGCATGAGTTTCTCTCGCGCGTCGCGGAAGGAGCGCTGCCAGCCAGCTTTTCCAACGAGTGCCTCGAAGACCTACTGGCCTTCAAGGCGAAGCTCTTGCGCAAGGCGGAGACCGTCCGCAAGAACGGGGTTGCGGACGACGACGAAGTCGGCGGCGATGACGCGGCAATGACGCTCGACTTTATAGATATCGAACCTGGAGGTCGTGGCTTGACTCTCCCCCTGACTGTGAGGGCCCCGGCATGAGCGAGATCATCAAGCGGCCCTTTATCAAGGGCGTCGATTTCTGTGTCGACGAGAACATCTGGGGGCATCGTCTCTACGACGAACAGCTCCCGCATTTGACGGTGCTGGAGTTCCTGGGCGTCCTGGGGTCTAATTTGGACAAGCCGCTGCGCTCGCACGAGGGCTTGGGCGGCGCAGTCCAATTCAAGCCACAGCGGCAGATTCGTCTGCGCGGCCTGCTTTTCAATAACCCCTACGTTGAGTCCATCGCGGAGAGCAAGCTTCCCGACGAGGAGAAGTGGCGCCAGTGGTTCGACAAGTTCGACCAAGGCAAGACAGGCAACGGCGACTCGGTCAGTGACATCGGCTACCTGCGCCAGGCGTTCACCAGCTTCGATGACTTTGCTAAGGCAATCGAGCTGCTCCGCTCTTCGTCCTTCGAGTCGCGCAGCAACAAGCGCTGGAGCTCGAAGTTCACCTTTCCCTTCGGCCCCGATGCTCTCTACGAGGACTTGAAGATCGATGCGAAGGGCAATATGAGTAACGACCGGCGCTTTTTCGCGCGCACAGGTGAGCTGCTCTACTTGATGCTCACCCGTGCCAAGAAAGGCGCCGAACTCGGCGATCTGCTGGTCAAGCGCCTATTCGAGCGCTCGGCACCGATGAATCGGCTCACCCGTGCACTGCAAGGTGCGCCGCAACTACCCGAGGAGCCACGCGTGTCCGGCTACTTGCCGGAAACCTCTAATCCGCGATTCGATCAAATCTGCGAGGACTGGCTGACGATCCTGTCGAGGGACATACCGGTCTACGACGCGTTGGAGCACTTGATCGCGATCACTGGCCTCAACATGCTGCTTTACTTCTTGGAGCGCGCTAAGCGGGTCGCCGGTGACGACGAGGCGGTCGAGTTTGTCTGCGAGATTGTCTCTAAAGACAGTCGCAAGGTCAGGGCGCTCTCCGGCGACAGCTATCAGGCCAACCAAGGCTACCCCGAGAGGGCGATTCGCGCGCACATCGAATCGATCCGCCGCGAGAAGGCCTGGATCGACGCTGGCTCTGTGGAGTCCACGGACATCGAGCGCGTAAAGCTCTTGCGGGAGGCCTTCCAGTGGCCTCCTTCCGATAACAAGGATGAAGAGGGCTATGCAAGCCGTAACTCGGACGACCTGGTATCAAAGCTTGTGGACCTTGCGCGGCTGCGGCACGGCGAGCATGTCGGGAAGATCCATGCGGCTTGGTCGCGCGCCATTGGACTTAGCTCGCGCAGGCTCTCCCGGCGACATCGCTACGCGCCCAACGACCGTCTGCTCAAATCCATCGTGATCGCAATCGTCGGCGATCGCATGCAGTTCGACGAATTCCTGGTCGAGGCGAATCGCCGTTATGGCCTTGTGATCGGCGATGCTGAGGGCTCTCGCTTACTGGAGGCCAAATCCATCGACCAAGCGGAACTCAGCGAAAACCGCGACAACTTGGAGGCCCGGCTTGTGGGCCTGGGCTTGGTGCGCAGGCTCTCGGACTCATGCTCGTTTGTTGAAAACCCGTTCTTCTCTGAGGTGGAGGCCGCATGCTGACTGACCGCATCATAGGGCGCGTCGGCGCGGCAGTCCTTGCCGAGCGCCTCGCCAATCCCGCGCAAGCGGGGGATTCCGTCGCGCTCTTCCGACTCGACAAGCTGTCGGCTAGCCAAGTCGCCGCCGTGGTGCGTTCGGTCATGGGCAAGCCCGACCTGTTCGCCCGGATGGATTTGATGATTCCCGAGGCTCTGGTGGAGGGACAGGGCCTGCCACCGGAGGTCCTGATCCAGCAGAACGCCGGCTATGTGCGCAATAACGCTGAGACCGAGAAGGAGGCGATTCTCACCGCCAGCGGCAGCGAGCATAACCTCACCGACACGCTTGCGCACGTCTCGCCCATCGGAGCCAAGGAGTTGCGTTCAGAGGCCCAGCCTTGGGTGGACGCGGCGCTTCACACCGGGGGTCTTTCGCCCGTCGCGGACGACCGAGCGGTCTTCCAGGCGGCCATCGGCGGCCTGCTCAACGCTTGGGAGCCCTCTCTGGTGCAGCTTGGCGAGTTTTGTGCCGCGATCGTTGAAGCCATCTCTATCCGCGGCTTGCCGATCCGCGACGCGGTGGGCTATGCGCTGCCGAGGGCGGGGCTGCCTAGGGACAGTGGCTATTTCTCTAACGCGAAGACGTTCGGGCCCACACGCGGCCCATGGCAGAAGGCCTTTGTGAAGCTCTTGTCCCAGCGCGCCCCACTACTAAGAAAGCTTCGCCAGAGCGGCCAACCGCTTGACGCGGATGAATTGACCGAGCGCATCGAGGCCAATGCCGCCGAGATCGACGAAGGCGCGCGCCTTGCCCTAGTGGCTTTCGCGGCGGCGCCGGCGGGCGACCAAGAGGCTGCTGAGGCGCTCGCCCAGTTCGAATGGGAGTCCGAAGGCGTCTACCTAGCCTTCGACAAGCCCAAAGAAAAGCAACAAGGTTTAGCTGATACAACTCTGCGCTTCTTTGACCACGATTGTGACGAAGAGAACGCTTTGTCGCCTGAGGGCCGCAAGCTTCTGGAAGACCTGAAGTCGCGCGAGCGGCGCGCTGATTTCATGCCGGAGGACGAGGAGTTCTTCGCCACCCACCGCCGCTTCCTGGAGCGCGATATCAAGCTGCTGTCGCGCTGGGAAAAGGCGTTGTTCGGCAAGCCCATTGAGTGCAACGATTTCTTCGACGGCTTCGCGCGCGTGGTCAATAACCTCCATGCTGGTCTCGACGACGCCGATGGTGAGCGGATTCTGCGCTTCACCGTCAACAAGGGCCGAACCGAGTGGCGGGAGCGCTTCAACCATGACGCGGGCTGCTTCTTTTCCGCAATGTATCGTGGCTTGTCGCACTTGATGGGCACGAAGGTCGATTGGAAGGTCACGCGTATGACGGCAGCCGATTTGCCGGACCCGCTGTTCGATTTCGAGCGCTTCATCGCTAAGGAGCGCGAGATCGCCGAGAGCCGCAATAAGAAGTTCAAAGCCGTCAATTCACTTTCTCGGCAGGCTTTGCAAATTAAGTTCGATGTCGAGCTGCTAAAGGTAGTCGACGGCGTCGAAACGAAGATCAGCAAGATCCAACTTCTGTGGAGTTACAAACCCACCTCGATAGGCCTGTCGATGATCGCGGATATGCGCCGGCTCTTGGATAAGGGAGCGGTCGGCTGCACGGAAGTCCCGCGCCGCCTCGTGAGCAAGAAAGGGGGGGTGCAAAACGTGTCGCTCCTGGACACTGGTACCCTGGAGGCTACCTATTCGACTGACGCGGGCTCGTTGGTGCCGGCGGGCAACAAGCTGCGCAGCCTGCGGAAAGAAATCAAAGACCAAATCAAGAAACTGGCTGATGGCGGCTACCTAACCCCTGCACAGCGCGACGAGGTTCGAAGCGCGTGGGACAAGTTTGAGGAAGACTACATTAAGGCGATGGAGGACTTCGTTTCCACTGGGCTGCACGGTGAGGCCGTCATGCGCCAGGCGGAGTCCTTCGGGGCGCTGTTGTCGACCCTTACGACCCACGCCCGTGGCGATGTATGCCGCTCTCGCTTGGTCTCCGAGGTTCTCGCGGTGGGCACGGTGCGTGTGGCCGGCGACAACCCATCGCTGATCATACCGCCGTGGCACCCGGAGCGCATGAAGGCCCTGGGGGTAAAGTCCCGCCGCGTGGCAGGTTTTGCCACCCACTTGCTCTCAAGCGGCAGCATCCTCTACGGGGACCGCGACATCTTCATGCGCGAGCTTGCCGACGAGATCGCGCATCCGTTTTATCCGGAGATTGCGGTCCTTAGCAAAGGCGGCTCGCCGATACTCGTGAGCGAGAGCAGCACGGTCAACGGATACAGTCTGCTGGAGGCGCCTATCCACGGCGACGAGGATGCTATGACTGACGTAGACCCGGCCGCCGCGGCCAAACAGGCCCGCGAGCTTTTGGAGCGCTACGTCGGTTTGCAGCCCCATGAAGCCTCGAACCTCAGCGTGGTGCTCTACAACGCAGACGCGGCCGACCTGCCGCTGGCTACCGTGCGCGAGCTAGCTTCAATCCAAGAGGATGGGGAACTCCAATGCAGCGTGACGGTGCGTCACGTTGACCAAGCGAAACTTCGCCGCGTTTATGGTGAGTTGGTCAACAAGGCAGGCGACGATCCAGATCTGCCTGTGGTTAGCGAGACCAGCGACAACTTCATCTCGAAGCTACGCATCGCGGTCTCGCCGATTTCGTCGACCCCCAGCGAGAGCACGCAGGGCTTCAAAGCCTTTGACGTGGCCTTCTTGCATGACGTAGTCGCCCGCTCGGCCAAGGAGGAATGGCTGCCCGTCGCTTGGACGAACGATCGCCCGAGCTTGGAGCATGCGCCTTCGCGCTGGTCTTACCGCAGCGTCTCTGGCGAGGACGAACTCAAATCGACCACGTTCCTGACTTGCCCCTGGCAGACAGCGTCGGGATGGTCCTACGTCACTGCCGTAGCCGCCGTCTGCAACCAGACCGACGCGGTACCCGACAAGCGCCTCCTTCCGGCTCGGCGCATCTCCCTGCAAAGCCAGGATCTGGCGGCCTTGATCAAGGACGCCCACGGCCTGGCCGAATGGGTCGCCACTTACGATGAGCTGCTTGACAAGCGTCAGCTCCAGCACAACGGCATCACGGTCGTCCGCTACCGCCGCGGTTCAACTAATGGCCGCAACATGATCGTAAGCTCGACTTCTGAGTTGCGCTTGCTTGGCGTGCTGGTGCGCCGCCGTCTCGAAGAATTGAAGCTCCCGCTCACTGCAGAGGAGGTTGGTAATACTGCGGACAAGGCCAAGCGCGATGCGCTCTCGGTTTCCGGCGACATCGTGCTGCGCGCAGCCAAGCGCGGCATCTCCGCTGGCGAAATGATCGGCCTGGTCCTCAGCCGGCATCTACTGGCAGAAGAGTTCAAAGCGCAGGCGAGCGGGGGCCAGGTCTTGACAGCCTACTTCCTGCTCGACGACTACGCGAGCTGGCTTTCGCAGCCGGAGAGCCGCATCGCCGACATCCTGGCTATCAACATCGAGGAGAAGGACGAGGGGATTCGTGTGGTCATCTCGATCGTTGAGTCGAAATACGTTGGAGCCGACGGATTGGCCGCAGCGCGCCGAAGCTCGAAGGATCAGTTGCTGCAGACGTTGGACAAGTTCCGAGAGGCGCTCTTTGGAGACCCTGGTCGGCTCGACCGCGACGTGTGGCTCGCGCGCCTAGCTGACATGCTCATCGATGCTGACATCCCGCCGGGCATGACGGGCCTGATGGAGCGAGCTCGCGCGAAGCTTCGCGAGGGCGATGTAGCGATTTCGCTGCGCGGCTACTCTCAGGTCTACATCCATACTTCTGACGCCGGCTCCGGATCGGCCTCCGAGCAAGAGATCCTCTTGGACGAGAGCGGTGTCAAAGCTTGGCAAGAGGTCTTCGATCGAGGGGATCTGAGAAAGCTGGTCGAGGCCTATGCTAAGAACGCCGGAAGCCTGGAAGCGCGCGCAGGCCTCGGCCCCCACGAGCCTTGGTCCGGCCACAGCTTTAAGAAGCCCGCGCCTCGCGTGCCGTGGTTGGCGGCCATGGGGCAGCTCGCCAATGACACAGGCGAAATTGCCACGTCAGAGGCATCCGAGGACGTCCATGCCGCGAGAGAGGCCAGCGCTCCGGTGCAAGAGCCTCCGCCTCCTGCACAAGGCCCGGTCCAAGCTAGTGGCGACGTGCCGGCTTCGACCTCACTCCCGAAGGCCATCCCAGTCGCAAGCTTCGGCTCGGCTCTCGCAGACCTCGTTGCCTCCAAGTTTGGGGGTGGTGCCCAAGCTGACGCGGGGCGAGAAGGATGGGCCCAGGACGTGACCAAGAAGCTCAAGGCTGCGCTCAACAGCTACGGATTTCAGGCCGCGATACTTGGGACGCGGCTGACTCCCAATGGCTGCCTAGTGCGCTTGGCCGGCTCCGACCGGCTACGCGTCGAAGACATCGAGAACAAGCGCACGCAGCTTTTGACTACGCACGCTATCAACCTTGTCACGGTTCAGCCAAAGCCCGGCGAGATCGTGGTGACGGTCGCCGGGGCTAAGCGCCAGGCCGTGTCGCTCTGGGAGATGTGGTCTCGTCGCGAGCTAAACCGCAATGTCGCAGGCATCAACACGTCCTTCCTCTTAGGCCTGCAAGAGATCAACGGCGCGCTGCTGTATCTGAACCTCGGCACTGAGTTCGGCGGGCTTTCATCCCATGAGCCGCATTCGCTGGTGGCCGGTGCCACAGGCAGCGGCAAGTCGGTGCTGATCCAGGCGTTGCTTCTGGACATCGCCGCGACGAACCCTAAGGAGTTGGCGCAGCTCATCTTGATCGATCCCAAGATGGGTGTCGACTACGCCCCGTTGGCTGACTTGCCGCATATGCGCGACGAGATCGTCACCACCAAAGAGAAGGCGGGTGAGGTGCTCGCAGCGCTTGTACAGGAGATGGAGGACCGCTACAAACTGTTTGCCAAAGCCCGCGCGCGGGACTTGGCGACCTACAATTCCAAGGTCTCGGCAGCGGAACGCCTGCCCATGGTCTTCCTGATCCACGACGAGTTCGCGGATTGGATGCTCGACGACGCATACAAGGGCGCGGTGGGAGCGGCAGTGCAGCGTCTGGGTGTTAAGGCACGTGCCGCAGGCATCCACTTGATCTTCGCGGCCCAGCGCCCCGATAAGGACGTGATGCCGATGCAGCTTCGCGAGAACCTCGGCAACCGTCTAATCTTGAAGGTGTCTAGCGAGGCGACATCAAAGATTGCGCTGGACCGACCGGGCGCCGAGCTGTTGCTCGGCCGAGGGCATCTGGCCGCGAAGCTCAACGGTGAGCAGGGCTTGGTCTTCGCGCAAGCCCCGTTCCTGTCGGATCAGGACATCGAGGCCGCTGTGGCCGCAATAGCTGAAGACAATGTAAGTGAAGGGGGCCGTGAATGAAGGTCGAAGAAGCGGCAGACGCGATCGCCAAGTTTTTTAACGACTTGATCGGCGCGTGGGTGCCCGGCGCCGTTTTGACGGTCGGCCTGGCGCTCATGCACTTGGGCCCGGTTCAGCTCCAATCGATCTTCAAGCTCGGCGACACGACCTCGGCTGCCCTTACTTTCGCGGGTGTCCTTTTCGCAATCGGTCACGCGTTGCTTGCCCTTCACGACCAGATCTTGAAGAAACTGCTCTCCAAAGTCGGACTTGCCAAACCTTTCGACGAAGCTAAGGCGAAGACGCGGAAGTCTTACGAGTGGTTCGTTGAGCTGGTAAAAGCACAGCAGGCCGGAGCAGGTGCGAAGGATTGGGGCTACAACGATCTGCGTAGCGTAGCGCTCTCGGTTTCCGCTGAGGCTGCTTCGACGGGTCGCAGGTTCATGTTCATCTCGCTTCTGTGCAATGGCGTAGGGACCGCCTTGGCGATTCTCGCGCTCGACTTTGCGGCGTGCTCTTTGCTTTCACCCAAGCTGCTGTTCATTTACGCCAATGCGGCACCTTGGTCTGCGCAGGTGCTCTTGCTCTTGGGTATGGCGTTGACGCTCTTCAAGCAAGGTGACGTGTTTTACAACCGCGCGATGGCAACTCCCTTTTCTATTGCTATCGCCGAGCTGAAATTCAAGAAGGATGCCAATGCTGGCCAAAGCCCCACCACCCCTTAGGAAGATATACCTGGCCGGCGGGTTCAGATCGAATTGGCAGGCTCTAGTGGCCGCGCGCTTGGCCGAATCGTTTGAGCTGCTCGATCCTAGTGCTCACAACATTAAAGACCCCGCCGAATACACCCGATGGGACCTGGAGGCTGTTCGCCAGTCCAACATCATTTTGGCCAACATGGAGGCCTCCAACCCGGCTGGTTATTCTCTGGCGCTGGAGGTCGGATTCGCGAAGGCCTTGGGCAAACGGATCTTTTTGGTCGACCAGGTCGAGAACCCCGCGGTGCGCCGCTACTTCGAGATGGTTCGCCAGTGCTCCGAACGCGTTTTCCCGACGCTCGACGAAGCCGTCGATCACCTGTTGTCGCTGGACTAATGAGATTCGCCGATGCCTTGCTAACAGCACGGAATAAACACCTCGAACCCGGACGTCTGAACACCTTCGAGCAGAGGCCGGAATTAAAGAGAAATTGGGGTCGATTGCGCGCGTCGTCGACAACTACTCCGAGGTGAATGGCTTTTCCATGCCAAGCCTACGGGATGGCGTGTCGGTGGATGCGTTGCGGCAGCTCAAGTCGAGCCAAAAGGTGTCAATCCGTGGAGCGATCTCCATCACGTCGCCTGCGACGGCGTGTCAATGCTCTATGACGTACGCTCGCTGCTCGACGGACGCAAGGCTGGGGGAGCATGTTTATCTGGCTGTGATCTTACCCGCGACGACGCTAATTCTTCAGCACCCTCAGAAGTTCGGGGCGAGTCACGAGTGAGAGGCATCGCGGCGATGCGTGCTATTCAAGCTTTTGTCCTGGCCGAATGACGACGACTTCCACATCATCTTCATCATCATCATCGATAACGTAGTGGTCCTGATGAAGAGAAAAGTCACTCTGCCGATGCAAGTCGAGGATGTATTCGAGAGTGCATCTTTCGATGAATCGGTCGAACTCTTTTCCGTAGCCTTGCATGAAGTTGTAGTCATCGGACTCGAATCCAGGGCTGAACCAGCGTAAGATGATTTGCGTGTATAGGGCTGCAACTCGACACGCATGCCTGAGCATGAGGACTAATTCCTCACTGTCCTCATAGCCGCCATAATCCGCTGGCGGCCCCAATGGGAAAGTCCCGTGCGCTACATGATTTCGAAGATTGCGCACCAGTTGAAGCGCGAACGAAGGGAGCCTCTCGGTACCGGCTTCTATCCCTCCGACTGATGAGTTATGTTCAGCTTTATATCGATTAAAAAGGCTGATGAAGTTGTTGCAGTGGTGTTCGAAATCTTGAGGGGCCGCCAGTGCTCCCATTCGTTCGAAAAGATCATCGAGAAGCGCTACGGCCCGCATGCTGCTGGTGCGCTTGAGATCCTTCTTTGCCACGCCTTTGACAGCCGACAGCGGGCCGTAAAGGTGATCGATGAAGCGATATGCCTCTTCCAGTCCATTGCATACGAACACGAAGCGAGTGAGTGCCGTGGCATGACTTGTGTAGTGCTCAGAATGTGCGTCGATGTTGTCAGCAACCGTCCCGCAGTAAAGGCCTGCATCGGAGAATTCGAACTTCCATGTGTTGACCTCGACCTTTTCAAGCTGAGCGGCTAACTTGAACCAATCTCCGATCGTATTAGTTCGGATAGTCGCCGTGCCATGTTCGCTTTTGTAGAAAGACGTGTTCCCGAGGTAGCTCGCGGCGAGGCTCACTTCGACCAAGTGCTCGGACACTCTCCGAGTTTTGGAGCAAATGGGGCAGGAATGAAGAAGATTCGATTTCGGATCGTCCGCGCTCATTTGCTCCACCCTCTCCTCGGTTACTTATGGCATACCGCGCACGAGCCGTTGCCCTCATCGACTCCATAGATGTCGTCGATGTCGTCCGGGCAGGCCTTCGCAGGCCGCAGCGGATTGATGGGGATGGCCTTGCGCATGCGCTCGCGACGAATATCGTATTCCGCCCGGATCTCCGCCACGCGCTCAGGCTGTTCCATGTCGCTGAGAGATTCGTCCTTGGACCAGGTGAAGGGCGAGCCATGCTCCAAGGCGTTCTTTTCAAGGGCCTTGGCAGCCTCATAGGCTTCGGGGTGCTGTTCGCGCAGCCTCACCCATTCGATCTTCTGCTGGAAGAAGCAGAAGGTGCATCCACTGCGCGATCTCCACTCGTAATACTTGGGATAGCCGACGCCGGAGTTCTCCAGGATGTCAATCACGCCGACCTTGTCGATGCCCGCCTCTCGGAAGGGCAGTTTGACGAATAGGTTGTCGGCTTTGGCCGAGTATCCCTCGCGGTAGTCCTCATCGGCACGGATGGCTACATAGGACGTGACTTTGTCGCCCGCAGCGAGCATGGGCCTTACCCAATTCTCGAAGGGGGCCAGCTTCAACTTCCGGGTGCACCACCGTGTGTTGGGGTTGGGCAGGAAGTGGTTGTATTGGCGCAGCCAGAAAGCGAAGTCGCGATCGGGATTCAGCCGCAGAATAGGCTTGCCAAGCCGGCCTTCGAGCTTCCCTAGGAATTCATAGACTTCGGGCAGTTCCTCGCCGGTGTCGGTGAAGAAGTAGTCGATGTCGAGCTCGGGATGATGCTCGCGCATGTAAACAGCCAGCGCCGCGCTATCCTTGCCGCCGGAAATCCCCAGAACGTGTCGCTCAGCCATTGGACGTCTCCTTATCGATGGATGCCAGCTTCATCCCGGCCTTGGCCAGGATCGCCAGCAATACGTCCGTCTCCAGCCCTTGTTCCTCCAGCATCGAGACGACCTCATGGGCTTTGGTCTCCACCGTCTGGCGATGGCGGTCCGATATCGCGAAGGAGCGCGAGATGGTCTTTGTGTCCGAGCCCGCGCCGATGATCACGGCAATGGCCTCGCTGTGAGCCTTGCGGCCCTTCACGGCCACAAAGGCCTCGGCCTCTCGGAAGCGTCGCGCGAACTTGGAGAGCTCCAAGTTCGCCGCATCGATGTGGCGATCCACCCAGTCGCGCGGAGGCCTATCTGTCGCAAGACTTAGTACGCCTTCGAGCGAGGCCCGCGAACCGTCGAAGTTGGCAAGGCGCGTGGCGAAACCGTCCATTTGCAGGTCGCCCGAGATGCCGGAGACGGAGCGTGCGCGCTCTCGTAGCGCATTGAGGTCATCGCGGCTCGCGCCGAGCGCCGAGAGCATCTTGGCTTCAACTTCGGCAAGCATCTTACCGTAGGCGCTGGCGAGCTCCTGTAGCGGTGCGCGCAGCGCCTTCACGTAAGCTTTGCCGTCGGCTGCGCCCAAGAGCGACGCAAGGTCGACGAACAGGACCTTATGCGGGTCGCTGGCCTTGAGGAGCATGTCGCGCATGTCCTTGGCCGTCTGCCCCAGTCGCGAGGTCCGCCGAGCCCATTCGGGCAAGTTGAATACCATCGCCACCAGGCCGCGGGCCGCTTCAAGCGGGTCGGCTGCGCCAGCATTTTCGCCGATCTCAGCTAAGAGTTTGGAGATGCCATCGAGGATTCGGTTCTTGTCCTCATCGATGGTCACCCAACGCAGCGAGAAGCGGTCGGGATCTTGCAGACACTCGTCGATGTCGAAGTCGGTGAGCCGTGGCACGAACATCCCGTCCTTGTAGACCGCAACGTTGGCCTTGTGAGCGAGCAGAAAAGCCGTGAGGATCACCGACTGGATGCCCCGCTTCATGCCGAAGGGCGGCGCGCTCCACACCGCGTAGACTTCGTGCACACCCACCCGGGCGCTGGCGTCGGAGAAGAGGGCGCGTGTAGCGTCCCATAGCGCCGCGAAGCCCTCGGCGAAACCGTCGCTAGGGGGCATGCAACGCCATGCACCTGAGGCGTCGTCGCGATGAAGGCCCGTACTTTTGAGCAGCGTCTCGTAGAGACCGCGCTCGGCCGGGAAGCCCTCGAAGCCCAGTGCCTCTTGCCCTTCAGCGTTTATCATCGCGTGCAGCAGGTCACGGCGGGCCTTAACGCTGTTGCTCGACACACTGTCGCGGTTAACCAATTCGCTCCACACCGGAGGCGAGTGGTTAAACAGGTCGTCGGCGAGTGCGGACGCCTCGGGGGAGAGTTTCTCTCCCGACTCTACGATCTGATGGGCGCCCTTGTGCCACTTTGCCCGCGACACCGCGGCTTGCAGTTGGTCCTCAAGGTCGGCCCGCGTCGCCGCTAACCGTGCGTAGACCTCGCGACGGGCGACGGCGTCGCCGGAAAGTTCATGCCTCTCTTTGACTTGTTCCAACGCCACCAGCTCAGCAGAGAGCTCTGTGATGCGGGCATGGTTAGTGGGGATGCCCACCATGACAGGCCAAGGACGAAGTTTTGAGCAGTCCGCCGCTCGAAGGCTAGCGGCCCGCTGGCTCATACCTTTGCTCGGGAGAGCCAGGATGAACGCTCCAAACTCGCCCTTTTTCGGTTGGAAGTTGGAGGCGATTTTTTCCGCCTGCTCGATGCTGCAAATGGATAGCTCCATCCAGCGCATGGTGCCCGTTTCGTGATAGTGCCGTTTTGCAACTACTGGATGTAGGCCCATGAGCTGCCCGAGCCGGGCGTAATCGATGCCAGGCGAGGCAGCTAGGGCTTGGGCGATGGCCGCGTCGATGTCGAAATCACTACCCTCGAACACCGACCAAGCGCCGGTGTAGCTCTTGAATAGCACCACCTTGAGCGAGCTGAGCTTTTCCAATGCGGCGTTGAGTTCCGCGCGCGTCTTGTCGTAGAAAAGGGCACCGATCACGGCGGGGTCGGCTGCGAGGCCGGAGCCGTTGTGGAACAGATCGATGACAGCGATGTTCTTGATCAGCGATACGAGCAACGCATCGCCCGTTTTGGCCTCGGCCCGCTCGACCGCTTCGACGGCCTGCGACCAGCGATGCCCGTCAGGCGAGGCAAGGATCGCCGGTTCCAAGTTCGATCGCAGGTAGTCCCAGTAGTCGCTCGGACGATACCAGCTCGCGTCGCTCTTGAGCGTCGAGTTCAGATAGGAGCGGAAGCCATGCGGCTCTACTGACGACAGAAAGCCGAACGTGCTGCGCTCGTTTTGTCCAAACTGTCGCTTGGAAATCGGGCCCAGCAGCGCGGCCATGGCCGGGTGCAGCGGCCAGCAGGCCTCCAAGGCCTGGCCGAAGTTCTGCCCCACTGCGGGCCGGCGCGAACGGATCGCCTCGGCGATGCGCTCGGAAGCGTCGCGCATCCAAGGCGGGCGTTCCTTGGCCTCAATCGCTCGACCAATGAGTTCGACGACTTCGTCGCTCGCGGCCACGAAAGGAAGGTCAAGGTAGCGGCCTTGGATCTTGGCCCAGTCGTCTCGGGTGTCGATGCCCAGGCGGGCTGAATACTGCGCGAAGGACTGATGCAACACACCAACGACCACCAGGCGGCCTTCCGAACGAGCGGCGGCTTCGGCGAGCTCTTGGAAGAAGTAGACATCGTCTCCGGCGCCCAAGGCGGAGGCCTCCAAGAACTTGCCCATCTCGTCAATGATGACTAGCACGCCGTCATGCGGGCGATTTTTGGCCTCTTCGAATAGCTCGGCAATTAGCGATTGGGCGTTCGGCTTGCTCCGGCCGTCTACTGATCTGCCCTCTGCGTGCCGGAGCGCAGCATGAAGCGCGGCGACGACGCTGCCGCGCCGGCCCACAACCGGTACTATCAACCAACCTTTGCGGACGGGGAATGCAATGTCGAACGCGGGCTTGGAATTCAGGTGCAAGACTTGGCGCGCTTTCGCCCGAAGGTTCTTGTCGGGATGCAGCGCGCTCGCTAACGCGACGGCCAATGAACTCTTGCCACCGCCGAAGGGTCCCGTCCAAGTGAAGCAACGTTGGTTTGTGCCCGAGAGTTGCTCGCAAATGACATCGACCACCGAGTCAGCAGTGGCATGGCAGATGTAGCCGGAGAGGGCGTCGACTCGTCCAATATCTGCGTCAACCCGGATTGAGCGTTGATATTGGCGCGATATCTGAACGATGTCCGACAGTCTTTTTTCCAATTTTTCATTCATACGCGCGCCTGATCAAGTTTCTACGGTCTTCTTTTGAGATTGGTTTGCGGTGGACTTGACGAAGGCCTGCCGAATCAGTCCAGGCTAGCTTCCCGGCGGTGAAGTCGGATAGCGCCAACAACCGCTGCGCGATCGACTCTTCGTCTAGCTTAAAGACTCGACCGGGCGACCCTTCACCATAGGCAACGGTCTCGAAGGCTAGAGCACTCTGGCCATCAGCCTCACGGTCCCAGAAATCGACCAATGCATAGGCAAAGACGCCATCGTGCAGAGACGCTTTAGGGCCGCGTCGGAACGCGTACTGCCCCTTATGAACCTCTTGCAACAGGCCTAACTCTCCTAAGAGTGGTTCAGCGAAATCTTCCGGCGATCCGCCAGCCGCGCGCGGCGCGTAGCTTCGCAGACAGGTTTCCAAGTCTCGCGAGATTGTCGACGCGGACAGTCGATGTTTTGCGTCGAGTTCGCGCGCGTAGCGGCTCAACGGCTCCTCGAGTTCTTGACGCGTGAAGGTGGGCACGGTCACGTGATTGAACAGCCAATGCCACGTGGTCGAACGAAAGCATCTGCCCGCGAGTTGCCAATGGGCTAGCCATGCCGTCGAAGGATTCTCGGCATAAGGATCAAGACCTCCATCTTGAAGTATTTCCATCGCGAGGCTTCCGACGCGGAACTCATCAGGCCCGGCGTCATACATGACGCCGCAAGCTAGAGCCCAATGTCGAATGGAGGCGACCATGTTTTTGCCGACGCCGAAAGCGGCGATTGCCGTCTCATCCGCGAAGGTGGATTTGTGAATTGCGCGACCGTCGACAGCCTGATCGAAGGCTTTCTTAAGCCACATTTGGCGAAGGGGAAACGTCTCATGCCCTGAGAAGTGCGCGGGCGTTCCCTTGCTGACTTTGGACGTGGTTTTCATGCGACGATTCTAGCATCCGAGGGCGGTGGACTGGAGGATTCCGCCAGTCCAACAGGAGTGTCATGAGCACTGTATATATTTACAGTATGCCTCAGTGGCCGCGATTCGCATAGTGTCCGCGTTTGGTGTATGACAGACTGGGCGACGGCTGGGGGCGGCGGCGCGTGTCGTTTGCGCAACGGTTTCCGAATCGTTGGACGACGATGATTGGGATGTTGTGAGGGGTTTTATCGACTGGCCGAGCAGCGCTTTATCGCTGAGGGCACATTTGGGGGCATCTCATCGGGCTTGAGGCTGTATAGTCTTTCCGGACATGGTTTATGCCATTGTTTGATTGTCCTCCGCGCACCAACAAAAAACATCCGGGTGTCTGAAAAATCCCCAACCAATAAGGCTTGCGGACTTTTTTCCCTGGCGATCCTGTCATTTGCCGACGACTTCCGGTCTTGAGATAGAACCGCTTCAATATTCTTCGCACGGTTTTATTAGGCACGCGAGGTCATATCATTTCCATCGCCTGCAAACCACTGGGTAAGTACAAAAATCTCTCTCCGACTGATGCATCTCTCTTTGCACACCCTCCGTTTGGCTATCCAACAACTAAACTGATTTATGAGATGCGCCACGCACTAAACTGTCCGAGGCTCGCGCGATAGAGAACATCGATTCGCTAGAAATCGCAAATTAGAAGGAAGGCTGAAGAGAGCGCAAAGCAGTAAGAGCGCGGGCCGCATGGGCTACCACCCATACGACCCGCTGACCACCACCAACTCGGACAAGGAGTCGGAAAATGGCTAACGCCTATAGTAAGTCACGTCCCAAGAAGCTCAAACAGTATCCCGAGGTTGAGCTGACCCTCGGCAACGAGCCGGACCTTCCCCAGGAAGGCCAACCGTACATGCCATGGATGCGCGCCATCGACGTGCATTTCGAGATGTTCGGATTCAAACCGGGTGATCGCGTCTATCTTCGGTTCAACTTTGCTTCCCGAAGGGTCATTATCACGCCCGACTACAGCGCTCTGAACTGGCGAGAGCAGCCCTGTGGTGCAGCAGCCCAAGAAGAGGATGAGGCTGAGGACTACGCAGCGCTGGCCGCTTTGCGCAGCTCTACTGTCTGGTGATGGCTCGGCGTGAAGTAGTTCGGCACACGCCTTGACGCAAATGGTCCGTAGCGGGGCTACGAGTAACTTCAACAATCGTCACAACAGACGAAAAGTTGCGTTCCATCCTCTCCGCATCCGAGGCATTACAAGCCTCGGTGCGCGCAGCACGACATGCAGCCATGCCAAACACTCCGCGCACATTCCCGCCGCCCAAATGCAAAAACCCCCGCCTGTTCGGGCGGGGGTTCTTGGCTTAGGGAGCCTGACGATTACCTACTTTCACACGGGAATCCGCACTATCATCGGCGTAGAGTCGTTTCACGGTCCTGTTCGGGATGGGAAGGGGTG